>Ga0066836_10000064_pt1 | contig 39729 bp, 35 predicted proteins | sample ETNtaG_18_FD_71568 | JGI IMG/M metagenome (GOLD analysis project Ga0066836, IMG submission 71568) | Marine microbial and viral communities from oxygen minimum zone, Eastern Pacific Ocean - ETNP201302SV91 | ecosystem: Environmental > Aquatic > Marine > Oceanic | place: Pacific Ocean: Eastern... | reverse complement strand
GTTGCTATTTGGACAAGGAAGCGATCACACCCATCCACAACCCACCCTCCCCATGTTGATTGGCAAGGCAAGTCAGAAATTCAATGGAAAAATCAAGTTTGAGCACTCATCATTCCCAGCCTACATCGAAGCGCTGAAAGGTTGGCTGGGCAAGAAGAAAGTGTTCCGCTATCAGGGTGAACTACACTCTGGTTGGGACAGGAACATCCTCTCAGGAGTCTTCAGCGCCAGGCTCTACCTCAAGCGTGCAAACGATCAGACCATGCGTGTGTTAAGAGATCGAGTCGAACAATTGAGCGCAATTTCTTGCGCACAGGGCGGAAGATTCAGGGGCGAAAGACTAGATTTGGCATGGCGTGAAATACTCCGAAATCACCCACATGATGACATCTGTGGATGTAGTGTTGATGAAACCCATGAGGACATGGAAGTTCGATTCACACATGCACAACAAATTAGTGCAATGTTGGAAGAAGATTTGAGGATGGAATTGCGCGAACAAATGGATCTCAGTAATGAAGACAGAGATGCTGTTCCAGTGTTGCTGCATAACCCGCTGACAAAGGCGTGGTCCGGTTCACTGATGATTGACTTGGCCGTTCCAAAATTCCGCTGTTGGCTTGACCATGGGCTGCCTGTCAAGATTGAGATGGCAGCACCCGCTGGTGATTGTTTAATCGATACTTCCGGATTGGAAATAACTCCAAAATCTTGGGATTTACATGTTCATTATGATCGTGTGGCCAATGTCGAATTACCCCGTGTGATTGGTCGAATTCATGTTCATCGCCTTCCACCTGGACTTTCGGTCGCACACATCTTGCCCGGAAGGGGAACCACGAGTTTACCAGCAGAACCTGTGAACCTTGGCGGGGAATTCGGCCGAACCGATTGGATGGACAATGGTCTAGTTCGAGTATTGTTCCGTGCTGATGGTCGTTTCGACATCATGGACCATGCAACTGGAAGACACATTGTAGGGGCTGGTAGGTTGGAAGATTCAGAGGATGCCGGAGATTCCTATGATTGGTCAGCAGGTGGACACCCTGTCCCACAAGCTGCTGGTCGTGGGGAGAAAATGGTAAAGCGCGTTTTGGCCACGGATGAACGATTTGCCGACACCGATGAAGCGAACCGTCAAGTCTACCTCACAATTGAGCAACAGGATGACTGGACTGCGACGGTGCGCCTTCACATCGCTTGGGCCCTTCCACTTCGATTTGATGATGCAACCCAAAAGCGGAGTGAAGAAATGGAATGGAATACCATCGACCATTACATCACATTGCGAAGTGGTCATGCCATGGTTGAAGTTGAAACATGGGTCAACAACTCATGCGAGGATCACCGTTTGAGATTGCATATACCAACCGGTGTTGATGCCAAGAAGGTGCATGCCGGAGCGGCCTTCGATGTTATTGAGAGACCTGCAAACTGGCCACATCTTCCGGATTGGGAACAACCACATGTCCCAACCCATCACTTCAGTGATATGCTGATGGTTGAGGAAAAGACTGGCGGCGTGGCATTGTTCTGTCCAGGCTCAAATGAATATGAAGCGATGACAGGTGAGGGAGGTACAACTCTCGCTGTGACACTTTTACGTGCAACAGGCCATCTCAGCCGAGATGGATTTGCCAGCCGTAGAAATCGAGCAGGTCCCGTTTTTGAGGCTCCAGGGGCTCAATGCAAAGGCTCGTACTGCACCCGTTGGGCAGTCATGGCCTATGAGGACTCATGGGTGGAAGCTAACATCCACCAAATTGCGGAAACATATGCCTGCCAAGCAAGTATCATCTCCGCACTTCCAAAACCACAACTCGATGGCGAATTCGATGAGGTTTGTACTGAGGGAACACGTGGCAAAAGGTTGCAGCCCATTCGACTTGTGGGGACGGGGCCAAATCCGATTATCGCTTGTCTAAAACCGGCTGCAGATGGAAATGGAAATGTGGTCCGCCTCTACAACCCAACAGATGAGGTCTGGGAAGGAAGAATCGAGACAGATCTGCCTCTATTCAATGTCCGTGGTTGTGATTTGCTTGAAAATGAAACCACGAAACCGAGAATTTCGAAGTCTGGATGGCCTGCCAAACTGAATGCCAAAACAATTGGAACATGGCGCTTCAACTGAGGCGATGCTATGCCTGAAGATGCGGATATCCACCGATGCTTCGCCACAGAATATGTGACGGCTAGGCAACGATTGCTCGACCGGGCAGAGAAAATGGAACTTGAAATCGAAACAATGGCAATTTCAAAAAAAGGGCCGCATGAAGAAACGTTGTCGACTGATTTCCTTTGGATTGGTCCTGAAGATGCAACGAAGTTGATTCTGCATACATCCGGTGTTCACGGTGTCGAAGGATTTCCCGGCTCGGCCGCAGCCATGTGGATACTGGAGGGGATCCAATCCAAGGAATTGGTGTTGCCAGATGATTGTGCAATCGCTTTCGCTCATGCAATCAACCCATGGGGAATGGCATGGCTTCGAAGAGTCAATGAAGACAATGCGGACTTGAATCGAAATTTCTTACCACCTGGGGAAGCCTATGAGGGAGAACCTGAAAATTATGCCCGTCTGGACCATCTGCTGAATCCAACAAGCATGAAATCCGGACGGGAATACTACACTATACGCGCCGCATGGCACTCTTTCAAATTGGGTTTCGCCAATGCCAAACAAGCGGTTCAAGAAGGCCAGTATACACGACCTACATCACTACAATACGGCGGTTCGGAATTGGCTGAATCCAGTCGGAATTTTATTGATTGGTGTGAACGAAGATTGACGGGTGTGAAGCAAATCGTTTGGATTGATTTCCATACCGGACTTGGACCTTTTGGGGTAGATTCTCTACTGGTGGCAGAAGATGTTGACGAAGCCAATTTGAAAATTCGATATGGCGGTCGCATACAACCATTGGATCCTGAAAAGGGAGTTGCATACAAAATACGAGGGGGCATTCAGGCTGGAATCAAATCACGATTCCCAGAAAAAGAATGGACCAACATCACACAAGAATTTGGCACCATCAAACCAATCCCATTGCTAAAATTGGCCCGAGCTGAAAATCGATTTACACAATGGAGTGGGAAACCACCATTGCGACTTCTGCAGAGTAAAGAGCGAAGAGATATGCTAGATGCATTCAACCCCCGCTCTCAAAAATGGCGACGAATGATTCTTCAGAGATCAAGAGCCATCATCGGCGATGCGATTTCACATCTGTCGGAGGAATGAAGGGAGCGACGCCCTTCGGTGGGTCAGATGAAGCGTGTAGAGGCCCGTGCACCGGTGCGACTCGACCTGGCCGGTGGTTGGACGGATGTCCCACCATATACTCACGAAGTCGGTGGTGAAGTCGTCAATGTGGCGATCAATATTCATGCTCATGCATCACTGGAAATTGATGATGATGGTCGCCTTTCTGTGAATTATCGCTGTGATGCTCCAGTCGGTTCCGGCTTGGGAACAACTGGAGCGATTAATGTTGCATTGATGGCCGCAATCAACGGAGCGGACAATGCTGAAGAGGCAGCCTACCAATTTGAGGCACTGCTGGGAAATACAGGGGGCCGCCAAGATCAGTGGGCTGCAAAGCATGGTGGATTCAATCATCTGATGTTTATTGGAGATTCGGTAGAAGAAATGCCATTTGACCCCCCTCGAAGCGCGAGATTTTGGTTGCAAAAACACTTGATTGTCGCAAATACAGGAATCCCACATGTTAGTGGTGATTTGCACGATGCTATTTGGGAAAAATACGCTGCTAAGGATGAGGGCGTCATCCAAGGGCTGATGACAATTCGATTGGCGGCTCGAAAGATGGCTCAGGCTCTAGACCAAGACCGACGTAATTTGGTTGTCGAAGCGTTGCAAGATGTATGCAAGGGTGTCGATGCACTGGACATGTCGCTACATGATCCGTTCCGTGAGGTTGTGAATCCACTTCTTGCGAGTAAAGACGTTGCAGCATGGAAAGCATTGGGAGCTGGTGGAGGCGGTTGTGTAGCCCTACTTTCTGGACCGCTCCGACAGGAGGCTGTCATGGCAGCCTGTGAAGCAGCAGGATGGGATATTCTCGCTTGGGATTATGATGACGATGGGTTAACCATCAATGCCAATTGAGGCCCTCGATCGTCGTCGAAAGGGTCGAAATTGCAGGTTGTAGTGTTTCTACAATTGTCGCAGCCCATTCAGCTACACCTTCACTGGATTCTGAACGTGCGTGGAGCAATGGCCAACGGCCCATCGAAGGGGGCCACAACTCAACGTCACCTGGTAACTCAAGCGGGAATGGGCGTGCTTCAGCAGCCCACATCATCTCTCCGGAAAGGAGGGAAAGTGCCCCCCTTGAGGCATTGCATAGAGCCACTGTTCGAAGCCCGTCAAGGCGGTTTGGTTCGGCTTCGTCCGGTCGGTCGAGTTCACCAGGTGGGGCACGTTCAAACAGAAGAAAGCCTCGTCTGGAAATCGATTCATTCCAACCCAATCCAACGAAAATGGTGAACAGACTACACCAAGAATTCGGTGCACGCACATACCAACCCATTCGATCCGCTTTGTTGTCGATTTCAAGGTGCCAAGTCCATTCGGGTAGCAAGGGCGAAACTCTGCCGCGTATTTCATCGAGCAATTCTCGTTGCTGCGACATCGATTCAAGTTGCGATTCCAATGGATTCCCGATGTGCTCAATCACCCAACTGGAAAGTTCGGATGACAAGCATGATGGAGAAAGTGACCAACGATGGACGCCCATCCGTTCGGGGCCTTCATTCATCTGAACGCTTTCAGTCGTCCAGCGGTGAATCGAATCAGCACCACCACCATTTCCAATCAAAAATGAAAGCCTTGTATCACCAACACTGATGCTTTCATCGGTGTAAGTGAATGTGAATTCACCTTCTGGGTCAGCGCCATGCCCTCCATCGTGAGGGTGGTCATCGAAGTCAATCTCTTCCCAAAGGCGCGAGAACAACAGGCGCTCCATGGAACCGCGAAGAGGACGGACGCCTTAATTCATCACAGACAAAGGTACAAGGGGATTTTCGTCGAGGCGACGCAGTAGAAGTTCTTTGGATTCGCTTCGTGTAAGGGGTGCAGCGTCTAGAAATTGATTCCAAGTTTCTTCGGTCCATTCAGCAAATTGAAGTGCCCAACGATATGAGGACAGAATGAATTCAGAATGCTGGCAAGTTGGCAAATTTTCAGCCTCCATCAAGTGACTTCGCGCCATCGCTGAAGCCAATGATCTCTCGGAACGCAACAGATCGGCCATGCCATCTTCGACAACAGTGTTGGCAATCTTAGCACATGCACCGGGTACGAAATTATCGTCTCTAAACCAATTTTCTGAGGGCATCCACCGCTGGTTGGCAATGACTCTCCAGACATCGAGATAACGAAGCCTGAGGATTAATTCAGAACTTTTCTCAAAGAGGCTTTTCGATTCCATTGGCAGATTATTTTCCAATATCCACTCCGTTAGAATCTCACCAACATCCCGATCGGGGTTGGTGGTCAATGCGAGAGCAGTATGTAGGTTCATATCGGCCCACAACTCACTGGATGCATGCCGGCTCGACCACCCCCCTCCAAGTGGAATAATCCAACTTCCAGCCCAATCCTTCGGACGCACGTTGGCAATACCAGTCCAACCTCTTTCTCCGCACTCAACTGGGCCCTGACTCCACTCTGGACCCATCCAATTGGGCACCATGCCAATGAATTCGTATTCACGCTCGCATTGGAACTCAATCAATCGGGCAGGGCCCTCTTCAGCGATGGATGGATTCCAAGGTTGGTGGCGCCAATAATCGGTGAGCGTGTGTTTGACTGAGACAAAGAAACGAGGATCTCCACCCCATTTTTTCAGCACTTTGGACTGAAGCATACGATTCGCGTGCACACCCTCTTCGGAAAGATCCCAGAGACGCAGGATGCATCGCTTTCCCATCTCTCGGCAAACCACAGACTCGAGTAGTTCAATCACTTTGCGGCGGCGGGTAACCCCATCCATCGAGGAACAGCCGATACATTCGCAGCGAAGAAGATCTACTCTCTTCAAACCTGTAATGGAACTGTCAAATGTTTCACCATATCGAAAAACAAGTCCGCGAATCTGTGGGGCGGATTCAATCACCTCTCGAATGGCGTTTGCAGTAATTTCCCAACTGTCTTCTCTACCAGGACAACCTGCTTCAGAATCGGAAGGGAGGGTGAATAGGTCATCCATGAGCCAAACATCCAGGCCGGAATCTATCGCAGAATCAATCCTCTGAATCAATTCAGGGGTCACTCCAAAGAGGCAACCACTCATTTGATCGGAGATGACCACATCGGTAAATCCCAGACTCGCTAAACGGTTAGAATCGCGATAATCTGTCGCTAAACTCTCGTGTAAAGGGGAGTCATGAACATAGGCAATTCGCATCCGATTATCGGGCATTCCTACATCTCCAGAGCCACGAGGTTCCAGCCGTGCTCAGCAAAGGCCGGTTCCGCGCGCTCCATGAAGTCGTCGTCAGGAATGATGCCAATTATCGCACCTCCAGAGCCTGGCTGCTTTGCGCACGAGCCAAGTTCACGTGCCAAATTGACCAGTGTGAGATTTTCTCCGAGGGCCTCTTCACCGAATAGTTCGGTTCTCAAATCGAAATTTCGATTGATTTCAGAGGAAAGCGCAGCCATGTCTCCCGCAAGTAGGGCTTCCTTACCGCGATGTGCGCACCAAGCGAGTTCATTGATGACACGGACCATGACCGGTTCTTGTTCCGCCCATCTCCGGGGCATGTCGGCGTGAACCTTACCGGATTCTTGACCGACGCCACCGTGTGCCAACCACATTTTGGGGAGTAGAGATTCTTCCATGTGTGAGTAAGCCCCCCATCCACGACCAATCATCAATTCCTCTCGGAAGTCCATGTGAAGCATCCGATTGTAGGCCTGAGGGAGCCTGTCCTGAAGGCCTCCATGGATATTCAGTCGATCTGTTTCGACTTTGAGGACCATATCTGCAACCGCATGGGGTGGTAGAGCGGTACCCAGACCATGATGGGTTAACATGCAACGAATCACTGCTGTAATGACGGCTGAAGAACCTGCAAGACCTACTTGACGCGGAATATCTGTATCGAGTTCAAGTTGGAAACCACTCGCCTCAATCGCCAATCCACTGGCAACACAATCCTCCTGGAAATGGATGAGGGCCCCTAAAACAAGACGTGAGAGGCCATCGTCACCAAGTTCCGGTGGGTTTTCTGCTAAATCTGAAAGCGATTTGCATTCCAACTTTTCATCACCACAAGTAATCTTGAGGGAAAAGTCCCAGCGGTTCTCGTGTGGTGTCAGTATGCACCTCGCCCGCCAATTACGTGCGAGGGAAGAAATACACTGACCATTGTACCCATCCGAGGGGTTACCGAGGATTCCAATCCTTGCAGGGATGGAACAGAAGATGGCCTCGGCACCTCGTCGCATGACGCCCGACTCTAGTTCACGGGTATCTTAATTCCGTTGACGCCAAGCGGGATTCATGGCGGGGGCAAATGGGGTCAAATGGGCCATCATCCCAGCCGCTGGTCTCGGTACTAGAATGTCTGAAAACGCTATACTGGGCTGTAAGGAACTGGTTGAAGTAGGCGGTTTATCGATGCTCGAAAGGACCATTCAAGAGATTGAAGATACAGGAATTGAACATATTGTCGTCGTTTCTTCTCCGAACAAGCCGGCCATCGATGCAGCATTGGAAAATCGCGGTGTATTTGTTGTCCACCAAGACTCTCCGAGGGGACTTGTGGATGCCGTTCGATGTGCACGTATTCAAACCGGAGATTCAGATTGCTTGATCGCCCTTCCTGATGTAATGTTCACAGAAGCAAATCCGTCAGAAATATTGTGTAATCAATTTCAAGGTGATTGTGTGCTTGCAATTGTCAAAACCGAATCACCATGGGCCGATCATCTCCGTGATACAGGCCGGGTGACCAAGTTGAATGGGGGAAGAATACAGGACATTTCAGGAAAAAATCCAGAGGATGTATTTCCAATTGGAGAATACAGGGTCACGGGCCGAGCCATATGGACACAAGCATTCTGGGATGTTGCTGTTGATGACGAGGTGGCTGCATTGCGCATCTTAGCTTCAGCGGGAAATCTTCGCGCTTCTATTGTAAAAACACCATATATTGATGTGGGCCTACCAATAGGATATGAGTATGCTCAATCGATTTTCAATCAATGAGTATTTGGTCTCCAACCTCAGGGATTACATAGGATTGTGTGGGGAATCGATCGGATATTTCGTCCGCGAAAATTTGGGGGTCAACCGTGTTACCCGGGTCCATTCCATAATGCATAGGGACAATCAATTTGGGCTCTAATACTATGGCCAAATCCACTGCTTCGTCGTGCCTGAGATTGTCATTGCCATTGATACATGCAAAAATCAGATCATAGTGATTTGCTGCATTTTGGAATGCTGAATGCCAACCAGGATACGGGCGGCTATCACCCATGTGCAGAACTGTGGATTTGTTGAACTTCAACACATAACCGAGATACCAAGCTCCATCTTCAGTAATATCCAATTCTTCATGAGCGGCTGGGATAGCATGGATTTCGATACCGCCAACCGTGGTCGAATCGGAACCCATCATCGGGATGATTCGATCCTCCGAAATACCCCACTCTGTTAGGAGGTTGACTGAACGATTCGGTACGACGAATTTTACCGAAGGGAAATGAGTGGCCAAACGAGGAATCGATTCTGGACAAATGTGATCGTCGTGCCAATGTGTGCAGAGAATCAAATCGGGCTCAGGGTGTTCTTCGGGTTCAAGTGGAAATTCACCGAGGAGTTTGCCCCAACGATCGCCGGCAAACAAGTCCCTCCACCAAGGATCGATGAGAACCAGTGGACCATTCTGAAAGCGAACCATCCACGACGCTTGTGTGAGCCACCAAGCAGCGATTCGAGAATCGATTGGGGATTCCATTTCCGCCCTTAATGCCCCACCACGATTGACGGGTTGGGTGCGTGATTCGGGTACAACCCAGTCGGCCATGCACTACCGAAGCACTCCCCGACCTTCAGGTTCACCCTCGCACGGGCGCACCCGCTTGAGGCGAAGCCTCAAGATGACTACCATAGGTCGCTGTGACGATGTCTCGTCGGTTACAGCGCAACGCGTTGTTCGCCCTCACCATACTTCTGGCTGTGTGTGTACCTGGGAATCTTGAGGCCAGTGAAGTCCAAATCGAAGAGCCGCCCGCTTGGCCTGAAGGCAGTGCTGCATACGATAACATGGTTTCATTGACCGAATTTGGTTACCGTAAAATTGACACTCCTGCGAATCAAAATGCCCGCGATTGGATCGCGAATGAGCTTGAATCGATGGGGTATGAAGTCGAGCGACAGCCGTTCACGACTCAGCTTTGCGAAAACTGTGAGAATATTGTAGTTACCATCAATGGTACGTTAGAGGATGATTGGCGAGTTATCGGTGCCCATCATGATGCGATTTGTTACTCACCCCCGCCAGCGGTCGGCCTAACATATCCGACTTGCACCAGTAGTGGCGCCTATGACGATGGAACTGGTTCAGGTGCTTTGTTGGAACTGGCGAGAACGTTTTCAGAATGGAATGGAACGCCACTCCACACCTGGAAATTAGCATGGTGGGATTACGAAGAGTGGCAAGGAACTGATAGCCCCGAAAGTGGCGGCATGGGGAGTTTACACTTTGTTCAAGAACAAATCCCTGAACATGTAAATGTCACCTATGTCAACCTCGACATGTTTGCACTAAATTGGCCAGTACCCACACCTTTGGCCAGTCAATTGTCTGGTTGTGATGAGGATTTCTGGACCCTGTACATGTTCACCTCTCCTGTCGATGATTGGTCATATTACGAAGACAGAGGTCTTGAAGTGACAGATGAGATGCAATCCAATGCTGAGTGGTTCCAAGCACATCTGAAAGAAATCAATACCAACTTATCGCATCCCGAAGAATGGGTTCGAGTCATCGATGACACGAAGGGGAATTCGGACCACTACAATTTCATCATGCACAATCACACTGCAACTTGGATTCGAGGGCAACATCAGTATATTCACGAAGAGGGTGATACCTGTGAGCAAACGCCCAAGCATGCGCAGACCGATTCGGTAACCACTGTCAATACCATGGCTGGAGGTAGAAACAATGTCGAAGCTGGTTTGCAAACGGGTCTAGATGTTGTAGCCACTATGGTATGGTGGGATTGGGATACCTCAGTTTCTGAATCAAGTGAAGAGGAGCAAGAGACATTATTTGCAGGAGCTGGACAAATATCGATGATCTGTCTACTACCTTGGTTAATCGGCTTACTGGTGTTAGTTGGATTCATTTCTGTGCGAAGGGATGAATTCCAATTGGGATTGATTATTGATGAAGAACCAGAATCACAACAAGAAATGGTGTCCCCCTCAACGGATGGAAGAACATTGGTGGAAAGTTACCAATCTAGAGTTTTGACTCTCTGTGTATTGTATATTGCACAGGGAATCCCTTGGGGATTCATCACCGTGACCTTTGTGACGTTCATCGCAGGTGAAGGCGTCTCGGCAGGAATGATCGCAACACTGTTGTTGATGGGGACATTGCCTTGGACGTTCAAGTTCTTGTGGGGACCGGTAATTGATCGATTTCAATATCGCCCCATGGGACGACGGAGGCCTTGGATTTTGTTCGCAGAGACGGGTATGATTCTTACACTGTCCCTGATACTATTGGTCCCAGACCCCAGTTCAAGTTTGAAAACTGTAGCGGGTATTTTCCTTGTGTACAACATTTTCACTTCCTTGCAAGATGTTAGCACCGATGCGTTGGCTGTCGATATCCTCCGTCCCGATGAATTTGAGAAAGTCAACAGTTACATGTTCAGTTCGAAAATTGTTGGAGGTATGATCGGTGGGGCTGGGTTGGGCACCATCATAGGATACGTTGGGATTAAAGGGGCTATTTTACTCCAAATACCAATTCTTTTGCTGATTATGTTAGCACCTCTATTGATGACAGAGCGCCCGGGTGAGATTCGATTCCCATGGCAGAAATCCGAACTTGAATTATGGTCTGCAGATGACATTGGGGGCGAGAGAAACTTCGCCCAAATTCTTGCAAATATACGGACGGCTTTCTCCTTGCGATCGACTCGGCTAGGGATTGTACTCAGTCTATCGATTTCATTATCGTACTTCTTGGTCCCAGTTCTGCCACTTCTATTCGTACAAGAGTTGGGCTGGGATGAACCAAAATTCAATGCGACAAAAGGTGGATTGTTGCTGATTGTTATGATGCTTGGATATATTGTAGGTGGGCAATTGGCCAAGATATTTGGTGGGAAATCAGTCATCATTTATTCAGCATTGGTCGGCACCTTACTTACCATTTGTTGGGGTCTGACTGAATCGTTATGGAGCAACAGTACTTTCTTGATTACACTCTGGTCAATCCACACATTCATTTGGGGCATGGCTTCGATTAACATCTTCTCTTTGATGATGAAAATCACGTGGCCAGAAGTAGGTGGGACTCAATTCACCGCATACATGGCCATGATGAATTTGTCAGCAGTCATTGGATACAGCTTGACAAGTGTATTTGCAGATCGATTTGATTATTCATCCTTGATTCTGCTCAGTGCCATTTTTGAATCGCTCATCATTGTCTGTGTGATGTTCATCGACCCTGATGAAACAAGGCGTGTTCTTGGAACAACAGCGGAAAAAATCTCGGCAGATGTCGAACTTGTTTGATTACAGGTATTCCTCTAAATTGTCCGAACCACCAACAAAGATAGGTTCGTCCCCACGAATGTCGAAGACAACTGGTACTGTTCGATGACCGGTCATCGCAACAAATTCCATTCTCAATTGCCTGTCATTCTGAACATTGACCTCTGTCCAAGAAAGTCTCTGTCCATCGAGATATCGCTTGGCTTTGAAACAATATGGACAAACATTCGTACTTACGATGAAGAAATCGGTATCGGCTCGATTCAATAGAGACATTGCACGGTCGCTCATGGTCGTTGGAACAAGTGGACCTTCATGAACCGTTGTCTGCGATATTGGCCGTTATCTGAACCCAATCGACCAGCTCCTGCTGCTGTGCGAGGTTGACCATGTGTCCCTTTTGGTGACGAAGCACGGTGATGTCCCAATTGGCCTCACGGAAGATGTCGACTGTTTCATCGCCTTGGGATAACGGGACGAGATGATCGGATTCACCATGCATCGACAACAGTCGAGAGGGAGGCAATTGCTTGAGGTGTGTGTGCAGGATATCGGGCCTCGCACTCTTACCTCCAATGACGATGACACCATGGATTCGGGGACCACAACCTGTAGTGAGTAATTCTTGAGCGAGGGCACTGCCCTGACTAAACCCCCCTACGATGAGCGGTCCATCTGGAATTAGTGGTTCCAGCGATGTGAGGCTCTCAGCGATTTGAATCAATGTCGATTCATCGAGGGGGACTTCTGGAGGGGCATCTCGAATCCACCAGCCGCGACCACGCTTTGGATGAACGAGTGGGCCTTCAGGTAAGAGAAGGTTCCAACCATCAGGGCATAGGCTCTCGCCGAGAGGGCGAATCATCTCAGGAGTTCCGGTCAGGCCATGAAGCATGACCAATGTACCCATTTCAGTCCCTCAGAGTTCCCATGAACTGGTCAGGCCACCTGCGACAATCAAGCGGATGTAGGAATCGCCAGACTGGGTGATGGTGAGGGTGTAATCACCACTTGGGTAAGGGATTGTTCCGAGGTTGCCTGATTCTTCGGCGTTCTGACCCCATTGACGGCCAAGCATGGAGGTAGATTGGTGGTCACGCAGTGTGAGCGTACCGCTACTGGGGCCACCACCCATCTCAGCATCGAGCCAGTAAATCATCTGATCATAGGGGCCTTGGCTCGGATGATCTCCAACAAAGAATGAATCCGTGATTTCGACATCGGGGGCGCCTGCAGCGTGATCCCATGTCTCAGCGAAGATATCGCCGGCTCGTATGAACCAGACATTGCCTGTGTGATCAAAACCATTGCCTGTCAAAACCATCCGAAGTTGTTGTGTGTCTTGCGAATCATACCATACGAGTGTGCCGATGAATCCAGCCCAACCATCGTAGGTATAGGTTAGAATTTGGCCATCGGTTGAGGTGGCTGTCATTGTGGCCCTCCCATTTGAAGAGCCAATGACTTCAGTGTTCCAATCAATTCCAAAAAGTGTGAAACTCCAACTCTTCCCGATATCGAGAGGGAAATTCAGAACTGATTGAGGGTCTCCATTCTCAAATGCTGACAGATTGTCATGGGTGATTCGACCGAGGAAGGGATTGTGATTCAACACCGCGTGACGCTTTGCCTCGCGCTCACTGGATATTGCCAGCATGTATGCTGTTCCGTCTTCCGCATCATCTTCGGCAACGACGAGACGTGCAGAATCATCCTCCCATTCAGGCGTGGAGAACGTGTATAGCCACCATTGACCAATTTGCCATTCAGCCGGAGTTGAAAGATCTGCATGACCAGGTCCTTGATTGGTGGAATCGCCACCCTCAAGGCATCCTGCGAGGCTGATGCTGAGCATCAGCAGGGCCATGATAGGGGCACGCATGTGGGACCCTTACCGTGCGTTTCTCTTCACACTTGCTCAAAGTGCGCCGAGTTCTCCAGTTTTGGTGAGGAGGCCTGCGATGACAACGCTGACGATGCTCATCAACTTGATGAGAATGTTCAGTGATGGGCCACTTGTATCCTTGAAGGGATCACCGATTGTATCGCCAACCACAGCAGCGTTGTGAGCGGCATCGCCCTTTGCAGCGCCTTCGATTTCACCTTGCTCGATGGCCTTCTTGGCGTTGTCCCATGCACCACCAGCGTTGGCCATGAACAGAGCCATGAGTACACCTGTTGCTGTTGCGCCTGCGAGGGTGCCACCGAGAGCAGCACTACCGAGTAGAACACCGATGATGACCGGGCTTGAGATCGCGACGACACCAGGCATGATCATTTCACGAAGAGCGGCCTTGGTGGAGATGTCCACACAGGTTGCACTGTCGGGTTCAACGCCTTCACGTCCTTCGAGTAGACCATCAATTTCCTTGAATTGACGGCGAATCTCGACAATCATTGCTTCAGCCGCACGACCAACAGACTTCATTGTCATGGCTGCGACAACGAAGGGGAGGGATGCACCAATCAGAAGACCGATGACGACCATTGGTTCTGTCAGGCTCAAATCTGCTGCCTCAAGACCTGCACTGGTCTTGAATGCTGCAAAGAGTGCGAGAGCGGTCAAAGCTGCGCTACCGATTGCGAAGCCTTTGCCGATTGCTGCAGTTGTGTTACCGATTGAATCGAGACCGTCTGTGATATCTCGGACATCCTTGCCTAGACCTGACATCTCAGCAATTCCACCCGCGTTGTCTGCAACGGGTCCGTATGCGTCAACCGTCATGGTGACACCAACTGTACCCAGCATACCCATGGCAGCCATTGCAATTCCGTAGAGACCTGCTTCGCCACCACCCATTACGTGGTTGGCACCAAAGATACCAGCCGACATCAGAAGAACGGGGACGAAAACCGATTGCATTCCAACCGCTAGACCGGCGATGGCGTTGGTTGCACTGCCCGTCTTACTCGCCTCACCAATGTATGGGATGGCTTTGACCTTGATTCCAAAGACGTCTTCGATACCAGTGTAATACTCTGTGACCAAACCAATTAGGATTCCAACGACTGAACCGATGGCTACGGCTTGGATGACCGTGGTGTCGAGTTCAAGATAATCAAGTGCGAAATAACCGCCAGCGATGAACAAACCAGCACCGATGAAGGTCGTATTGCGTAGAGCAGCTCCAGCATCCATGTTCTTCATTGCGTTAATCGAGAATACACCGATAATCGATGCGATGTAACCGACGATCGCGAGAACGATTGGAACCATCAGGTAATCGTCACCAAGTCCAGTACTGGCTGCTGCGATGACCATTGCGGCAATGATGCTGCCAACGAATGACTCGAAGATATCAGCACCCATTCCAGCAACGTCACCCACGTTGTCACCGACGTTGTCCGCGATGACACCAGGGTTGCGCGGGTCATCCTCAGGGATTCCCGCTTCGACCTTACCAACAAGGTCGGCACCGACATCGGCTGCCTTGGTGTAAATGCCACCACCCACGCGCGCGAAGAGCGCGATGGACGAGGCACCCATTCCAAACCCAGCGATGTTCTCGACAGTCAAGAAGTCAGTTTGGGTGAAGTAGTACATCAGAGAGATACCGGCCAAGCCCAATCCACCGACTGCAAGGCCCATGACGGCTCCACCATTGTAGGAAGTTGTGAGGGCTTCAGCTTGACCACCATCTGCGGCGGCCTGTGCTGTTCGACCATTTGCACTGGTCGCAGAACGCATGCCGGAGAATCCTGCTGCGACGCTGCACAATGCACCAATGATGAATGCGACCATTGTTTCGAAGCCAAGGCCATTCTCTTCACCACCGAGGAGAAGCAAGACTGCAACTGCTGCAATGAACATTGACAGCATCTTGTATTCAGCAAACAAGAATGCCATCGCACCGTCTTGAATTCGACCGGTGATTTTGGCAACTGTTTCATTTTTTATTTCGATCGAGTCGACTTTTCTGTATAGCATAAAGGCGATAACGAGTCCAAAAAGACCCGCGCCCATTCCAATCATTCCAACTTGTTCTCCGTCCATGGATACACCTCTGGTTGGGCGGCCGACCGATGGCCTCCATATAATACTAGAAGGAAGTCAATATGGCCCTAAAGGGCCATTTCAGGGCATGCAAAGTTGTGCGAAAGCCGTCAACAGGTCGTCGCCATCGTGTTCTTCCTCGAAAGCGGCCAATTCTGCATCGCTCATGTCGCCATCAGCATGTGCTTGTTCGATCACTGTTCGACTGGCCTCGGGGTGAAATTGAACACCCCAAACAGGTTTCCCAGCAACTCTCATTCCCGCATTTTCACAGTGTCTGGTCGAAATAATTCTTCGAGTTCCAGGTGGAAGTTTAGTAACATGATCTTGATGGGTAAAGAGGCCCATCTGAATGGGGGACAGCAACGTATCCATGCCAACGGAAAACAAGGGCGATACCGAATCGGTTCGATCCTTTAATCTCTTGACCTCGCCGCCAAGTGCTTTGCACAGCAACTGATGACCGAAGCAAATGCCTAGGACTGGGATACTTGCAGATACTGCTTGTTGTAGCACACTTGCAGCATCATCCATCCAAGGTTCCCACATACTGACGTTGGCTCGCGAACCTGAACAAATGACTGCATCCGGATTGAGATCCTTGATTGAATCAGGAGTGTCGATACGACGATAGGTGATTCCATTCGACTCCCACTCAGACCGATAGGCTTCGCGACTCTCCAATTGAGGCGTCAGTAAGAGACATTCAGCCGGTGCAAAGGGCGCCATTATTTCGGCATTACCACCTTGTCCGAAGGCTGGCCGCTCCACCAAAAGATCGAGGAGGACTACCCGCGTCATAGTGCCCGTAAGGGGGAACGGGTTGAAAGCCCTCCGCCTCGTCCACCTCACTATGGCAGCGGTTGACAAACAGTTGATTCTGGAAAGCGTCGGACCTGTTCAGGCCATCCTTGATGCGCATGATGGCGTGGTCAATGTCATCGATACTACGGATGGAATCATCATGATTGGATTGGAAGGCGGTTGTACTGGATGTAGCAGTACACCGATGACGGCCATGCAAATTTACTATGCACTGATGAAATTGCCAGAAGTCAACGATGTCGTCTTCGTCAATGGAGAATTGCCAGAATACATGCGTGCCTTCATCGATGACAAACTCAAGTCCGAGGAGTGAATCCCTTGCGGCGGCCCATTTTTGCCGTCTTTGTTGTACTATTACTCGCACCATTTACCTCGGCAGAGGACAGTGATGGGGACGGATATGACGATCCCACCGAGAATTACACGGTTTGGGATGGAGCGGATGCCTATCCAAACAACCCTGACATTCACGAACCCGTATTTTCAACAGGGTGCGATCCCCCTGTAGCAACCCTCGACTTGGGTGAACCCGTTACATTCACTTGTACAATTGGAAATGCGGGGCCTGTCGCACTAAATGTACTCATAGATGTCGAAGATGATACCCACCTGCGGGATGAGTTTGATCCCGCATATTATGACATCAACTCGGGCGAAGTTCTGGAGCTGAAAGTTACGTTGTCAGGACTCTCCGAAGGAATCGCAATGGCCCAGTTGCGGATTTTTGCGCGGGCCAATAGTTCGGCTGGTCACACCGTCGATTTACCCATTGAAGTCACAGGAGAAGAATGGGCTGGGATGAACAGCCAAAGCGAAGGCGGCAGCCCCCCGGATATTTCTTTCATCAATCGTTTGCTCGACGATTTCGCCCAATGGCTCACTGAAAATACCCCATGGGAAATTAGCAGCATACAAGCGGGACTCATCTTACTCATAGGCAGTTTCTGTCTCATCGGTGGTGTGCGAGTGTCTCGCGCGCGTCGTGCGTGGCATAGGAATATGCACCAGAAACAGACGAGCGATCGGCAAACAGAAGCGCGATTCGATGAAATCCGTCGAGGTGGAAAACACGAGCACCACATTGAACACTCAATCCCAGAAAGTCCTGAATTCGTCATTCATCGCCAGAAGTAATCATTCATCTTCAGCTTCTCGATTTTCCTTCATGATTTGATGGGGGTTCATCCCTTGTGAGATGCTGCGTCCTTTGATGTTGAGGCGCGCCAAAAAGGCGAACGCAAGGCACAGTACGGCCAATGGTTTGGGCAGATAGGTCGAGCCCCATAGGTTGCCACCCGAAACATCGAGGACGATCAGGGAAACCATCGCCGATAGAGATAGAACAAACATCGCCCATTGCGCACGGTTTTCCGACTCATCGGTGCGAGAAAATGTCCCAATCAGAACCCAGAGCATGAGTGTGGAAGCACAGAGCAGTTGGCTGAGTGTCTCCACCGACTCCATGTCCCTTCCATGGCAAGGAGGCTCTTCAGCCTGTGCCAAGAGTCAAGAACGTCCGTGTATTCTTGTCCTTCATGGTGAAGGTGGCAGGTTGGAGTCTTCCTCGTCCTCGCCGCAATGGCCCCCCATATCACTCAAAGTCAAACGTTGTAATGGTCCTCGAACAAGTCGCTGTTCTGCTGGAATTGAAGGGAGCGAATCCCTTCCGTGTTCGTTCCTATCAGAACGCTTCTAGGACACTCGGAGCGCTTGAAGAAGATCTGTGGACCGTGACCTCTGAAGGTCGTCTCACGGATGTAAAGGGAATTGGCAAAGGGATTGCCGGATTGATTACCGAAGCACTCACTGAAGGAACATGGGGCGACATTGGGAGGTTGTACACGAGTGTCCCGTCAGGTCTTATCCAAATGTTGGCCATCCCAGGACTTGGACCCAAACGCATCAAACAATTCCATGATGAATTGGGCATTGATTCGATTGAGCGTCTGAAGGTAGCAGGGGAAAGTGGTCACCTTCAAGAATTGGATCGGATGGGTGAAAAATCCGAGCGGAAGGTGCTGGATGGAATCGAACTCCTCAAGCGATTTTCTGGTCGGAGGCGACTCGATGTTGGTCTACTGTATGGCGAGGCTTTGGAAACGAGAATCTCGTCGATGGATGGCGTTTCTAGGGCCCAGTTGGCAGGTTCAACCCGCCGCCGAAAAGAAACGATTGGCGACCTTGATATCGTTGCGGCTGTATTGCCTGAAGATGTCGAGACGGTGACCGAGCAGATTGTTTCACTCCCTGGTGTCGCTGATGTCAAGGGTGCAGGTTCATCCAAGGTCAGTATCATCCTCGGCACCGAATTCTTCTCCGACGAGGTGATGGAATCGGGACTTGACGGAGGTGTTCTCGAGGCTTTGGGTGGAGATGCCTACGAAGAGATGGCATCCAATACGACCATCGATGCTCAAGTTCGACTTGTGCCACCTCACGTTTTTGCTTTCACATTGGCTTACTTTACCGGTTCAAAAGAGCACAATGTCCGAATGCGGCAACGCGCTTTGGACCGGGGCCTTCGACTCAATGAATTCGGACTGTTTCCTGTCGATGCCGTGGGTGATCTAAAGGGCATTGAGGCCGCTGAGTTTTCACTTCCCGCTGAAAAAGAATCAGAAATTTATGATCACTTAGAATTGCAATGGGTCCCTCCTGAATTGCGGGAAGATTCAGGCGAAATGGAATCTGCGGATGCTGGGACACTGCCCCGCTTGATGGAGGCATCTATGCTGAAAGGATCTTTTCACAACCACACTACGGCTTCGGACGGAACGGCCACACTCAGCCAAATGGCCGAGGCCGCACAGAACTTGGGTTGGGAGTTTCTAGGCATCGCCGACCACAGTCAGGTTCTCCAAATCGCCAATGGGCTTAGCCCGGATGAGCTTGTATCACAATCTGCGGAAATTAAGGCCTTGAATGAAAACTGGTCTGACAAAGGTGTGGACTTCCGCTTATTCCATGGGAATGAATGTGACATTCTGCCGGATGGAAGTCTGGACTATTCCGATGATGAACGGAGCATATTAGACCACGTTGTGGGAAGCGTGCATCAGTTGCCCACATGGATGAAACGCGATGAAGATGTGAATACTGAAACTCTCATCAAGGCCATTGAAGACCCTTCGTTCACAATTCTCGGTCACCCTACAGGGCGAATTCTAGGAGGGCGGGATGGTTTTGCTGTCGACCTACATGCCGTTCTGCGGCGGATGGGTGAACTGAATGCCGAAGGCGAACTCAAGGTTGTTGAAATCAATGCGAGTCCCTATCGCTTGGATTTGGATTGGAGATACTGCCGCTATGCCAAAGAACAGGGTGTCCCCATCTCAATCAATCCAGATGCACATAGTCCACAAGGCCTCAAAGATGTCTGGTTTGGTGCCCAAATTGCAAGGAAGGGTTGGCTGGAACAGACCGACATCCTCAACTGCCGTAGCGGCTCGGACTTGGAACAGTTACTCTGGTGATTGTATGCGGCCCCAAATTGTAGCACTCATCTTGCGACTTGGTTTGTTGGCCATTGCAGGGTTCATGTTCCTCTTCCTCTGGTATGGAACGGGTGCTGATCGGTCCCCCGTGGGTTTGATGATTGGACTCACCGTAGCTGCACTGGTTGGATTGTGGTGGGCTGAATTACAGATTCAGAAGGGCCTCAGGGCCGCGAAGGGTGAGGAATAATGGGTGTTGGTAAAGCAATTGCATTCGGCCTTTTTGCGATGTTCCCTGGAGCGATTCTCTCACTGATTGCTTGGGTTCTGGTCGGAAAACCGGAAACTTGGTCTGGTTGGATGTCGATTCCATGTTACGGCCCCTTCTTCGGTTGTATCGCCATCGGAATCTGGTTGGGTATTCGGGGTGAACCAGATGTGGAGCTGGAAACATGAACCGGGCCGAAAAGGCGCTGAAAATAGGTCAAATTCTGGATGAATTGTATCCTGAAACACCTGTTCCATTGAGTCATACAAACGCCTACACACTTCTTGTCGCGGTGATGCTTTCGGCACAAACCACTGACAAAAAAGTCAACGAAGTCACACCTGCACTCTTTGCCAAAGCAAGCTCACCAGAAGAGATGGCGACCCTGGAAGTTGATGAAATTCAAGTGTTAATCAGGGAGATAGGGTTGGCCCCAACCAAAGCCAAGAATTTGCGAAGGATGGCTGAGCAGATTATCGAAGGCGAAGGGATGCGACCCGATTGGGATTATCTCGAAAGTCTCGCCGGTGTCGGCCACAAAACCGCGAGTGTTGTCATGGCGCAATGGTATGGTATTCCGGCCTTTCCAGTCGACACCCATATTCATCGATTGGCAGCACGTTGGGGTTTGTCTAAGGCCAAAAATGTCGAGCAGACTGAGAGGGACCTGAAACAACTTTGGCCCAAGGAAACATGGAATACACGCCATTTGCAAATCATCTTCTTCGGTAGAGAATACTGTCCTGCAAGAAATCACGATTTGTCGGAATGCCAAATTTGTTCATGGACCGCGACAAAAAAGAGAATCCGAGATGAGAGCGGGGGCAATCGTCGGGTTTGAATGCAGGAATTGATTCGCCACGGCATGGGCAATGAAGTTACATTGGAAGCCGGTATGCAAGCACCTCTGTTTTCAGCCGAGGATGGTGCAGGAAATGTTTGGAATTTGAGCGACCTGCTCGCAGCAGGGAAGCGTGTGGTAATGTACTTCTATCCAAAGGATTCCACACCAGGATGTACGACGCAAGCTTGCGATTTTCGCGACAATATGGCTGCACTGGGTTCAGCGGATGTAGCCGTGTTTGGCGTTTCAAAGGATAGTGCGAAATCACACCAGAATTTCACTGAAAAGCAAGATCTGAACTTTCCATTGTTATTGGATACAGAAGGTGAACTACTGGAACTATATGGGGTTTGGAGAGAAAAGAAAAACTACGGCCGAACATACATGGGTATCTCGCGTTCAACATTTGTTATCGAAGCGGATGGGACACTTTCTTTGGCAAAATATGGTGTCAAAGCAAAGGGACATGTCGCTCGAATCCTAGCCCACCTTGAGTTGGAGTGAAAATGATGGTAGGAGGGGAACGAATCGACCTGCCGAATGGTTCGGTCGCGTGGGCCCCTTGTTACATCGGCAAAGATTGTCAAATCGGCTCAAACGTGAGCATCGGTTGTCTGGCACATGTAGGGCGTAATGTGTCTCTAGGGGATGGGACGAGGATCCAAGGGGGTGCCTATGTGGCAGACCTCTCAAACCTCGGTGACAATGTTTTCATCGGACCGAATGCGACAATCTTGAACGACAAGTACCCGCCGAGTGGTAACCCTGACCTTTGGGAACCCGTGACCCTTGAAGATGGAGTAGTCATCGGCGGAGGTGCCACCGTATTGCCAGGGCTTATCGTTCACGAAAATGCGGTCCTTGCGGCAGGATCAATTCTGACCAAGAATTTGCCATCAGGTGAAGTTTGGGCAGGCAATCCGGCTCGTTTTCACTCTACACGGGATGAATATGAAATGCGGCGACAGGGCGAGTGAGGGTTGAGCACATGAGTAAGGAAGCGGTTTGCGATTTCTTGAGGCGTTGTGTCCTCTATGCGGACTCGAGTATTAATCGAAAGAAAGATCGAGATGAGGATGCCACTGAAATTGAGCGATGGGCTGCCTATCGAGATTTCACCGCTTATGCGCTTTCAGAAGTTGAAAGAGGTGAGTTGGATGATTGGTTCGAAAGCGACGGAGAAGCCGGACGAAAGCGACCCACATTTCTGGGAGAACCGATGAATGATGATGTCCGTAATGTGGACATTGACTCACTCGAACATCCAGAAAGGGCCGCGTGGTTATCGACATTGGTCGCACCTCGTCCAGTATTGCTATTGTCGACGATAAGCGAAGATGGTGTCAAGAATCTCTGCCCGGTCACCAGTGTCTCCGTTCTGGCAAACACACCACCACTACTCGGTATTTCGTTAAGTCAAGATCGTTCAGGTCGACCTCGAGATACACTCGTCAATCTACAAAATGGTTCAAAGATCAGTGCCATGATACTCCCTGGGACGTGGGATGCTTCACTATTGGTCAACCAAACCGCAGAACCGATGGCACCTGAACGTAGTGAATGGGGTGGTCTTTCTGACCCGATCGAATCTCCCAATGAATTCCCGCCCTATCATCCGATTTCTGCAGCTGTGCTAGAATGTGAATTGGCTGAACTACATCCGCTGCCCGATGCTGTTGCGACGTTGGCCATCTTACGAGTGCGCAATATTCTACGTCCAGATATTGGCACGAAACGACAGATGCCACCCGATGCTGAAACTTGGCGCCCACTATTGACACAATTCGGTTGGGACCGAATCACGAGTGGACCTGATGGTTCGGCATGGTCATTTGAAGTTCGAAGTCATAGAGACTAATCTAAGATCGAGTTGCCACCCAACTCATGCGTCTCTGTGTCGATTCGAGAACCTCTACCTGGGATGAGTAAGAGTCGATTGGAATCGTCCAGCGCGAATACTGGAAGTCCACCGTAATTGGCCATATCCTGCACTTGACGCGCCAGTGCGCTTCGTTGACTATCCATGTGGGCAAGACTACTCAAATCAACAAGGCAAATATCGCCCTGATGAAGACGCGTGGAAATTGCCTCCAATGGCAATCTGTGCATTTCATCGGGGTGGATATAGCGAAGGCCCCGTCTCGGAAGGCCCTGTTGGGCGATGGACCATTCCAACCAACGCTTTGATCCTAAATCGTGGAAGTGCAAATCCCTAACAGGTTTTCTCACCGTCTTTCGAACGGGTTTGGGAATGTGAATTGGCTCGCCTTCTTCAAGCACAATCTCAGGTTCGATTATTTCCTCAACGGGTTCGCCCTCGGGCAAATCCGGAAGGCCGAACAGGTTGTACAAGCGTCGCCGCATGGTCCCGGCTCAGAAGTCGAGGTCCAAGTCATCTTCGGCTGAAGTGGGGGCCGAAAACGGGTTTTCAACAACTGGATTTGGGGCCGGTGCCGGTTGTGCTTCGGCTTGTTGTGCCAACCATTGTGCTCCGTAGTGATTCCATTGCTCCATGGTCCATCCTGGAGGGAGACCTTCAGCAGGAACGGGTGGGGGGCCACTGGCTACAGGTTCGGGTGCAGGGGCAGGTGCGGCCGCAGGTTGAGCTGCGGGTGCAGCAAACATATCCGATGGAGGTGCAGCCATTGGGGCTTCTTGTTCGACCTCCAAACTCATCGGTGAAATTTGATCCCAAGGATCGCCCTCGGTGCGCCCTCGAATCGACGTCCAAGCGAGAACGCTGAGAAGACCGGCCAAGACCAATAATAGAATGATGACAATGGATGAGACCATACCACCGCCTCCAAAGAAGGAGAAGAGACTACTGTCGCCCTCCATCACTGTAATTGTGTAGTCCTTGGTTGAGGTTGAACCATCATCATCGATGACTGTCAACCGAATGACTCGTTCGCCAGGTTCTTCGAATGTAATCCAGATTTCCATCTCATCTTCATTGATGTCGTTGGTTGAATCTCCATCCCCATCCGTATCCACTGAGAGATCAAGGTCCCATTCATACTTCAAATCGGGTAGATCTGTTGCTGTATCGGTGGTTAGATTACCTGAAAGGCCAAACATAACGTCAGCCTTTGGCACTGTATTGCTAATCCAAATATCTGCTACAGGCGCACGGTTTCGGACGGTGAAATTCACGGTCTGAGATGTGCTTGCACCATCATCGTCAGTCACATGGAAGGTGGCAAGATACGTCCCCGAACTCGACCATGCATGGCCCTCAATAGATGGACCGGTGATATCACAATCATCATCTGAACTACCTTCATTATCCAAATTCGCGTATGGGTCAAGGTCCCAGCAAGCGACTAAACCGTCGACATCACTCGAAGAGTCGCTGTATTCAGCAGTATAGAGTGCCGGTTGATCTTCCCAAAGTGGGAGTGGTTCCTCAAAGGTCGTAATCGACGGTAGCACGTTGTTTACTCTGAGATAAGCCGTGATGGTGCCGGTCGTCTCATCATCATCATCAAAAATTTGCAGAGTGATTGTTCGCATGTTCTGCATCCCGATGAGGTTGGGGTCGGTATCGGAGTCAGCCCAAGATACTGGGACCACTGAAGTCGGCCCAACCGTCGACTCAAACCAACTTGGGTTCACGTCGACGTCTGGTTGCCATTCCCAGCGCATGGTCGGCAAGTCGTTGGGTGAATCTTCGACTGCGCCGACCAATTCAACCACTTGATCTTCATCTACAATCCAAACGAAGCCTTGACTGTCTTTTGGAATCGGTTCGCCTGTTTCAGCATCCCTCAACTCGATTGAGCCGTTGTAAGGTGCGATGTTGGTCACGGTGACACTGGTACTGACGGTTGTCACGGCAAAGTCATCATCCACTGCGCGGAAACTCATTGTGAATTGCCCTTCGACTTCGGGAATGACCGTGCAGGCTTGGGTAATCAAGCCCTGCGAACAGGTGTATGGATCCCCGTTTGGGGCTTCGGGTGGAAGCCATAGCATGTCGATGGGAGCTTCAGGTGTGACCGTGTCGATGTCACTGCGATCATAGGCGTTGAACGTCACGGATTGGCCCACCTGTACACTTGAGGTACTGAATCCAAGATTGACGACGGCGGGTCGATTGTTAACGACGACCAAGACCGAGGTTCGATCAATATCATTCTCGTCATCGACGACGGTGAGGTTGACGACATACTCGCCATCATCTTCCCATGTATTTTCAATCATACAATTCTCACCGACACTGGATTCTACTGAACCATTCTCCAATTCCACATCAAACAGGCACAGAACTGCCCCTCCATCGGGGTCGATTGAGGAGGAGGCATCGACGACAATCGTTTCAAAGGTCAATTTTGGAACCATGCTGCCGATTGCAGCCGTTGGCAAGCGACCGACAAAGAGGGTGAACGTCCCTTGGTTGTTTGACCTGTCCGCATCTTGAGTTACATCTTCATTCGGGTCAACGGTGAACAATACCTGAACGTCTCCCACAGATTGTGATGGAGGGACGGTCCAGGCAATTTCGGCAGTGAATACACCCAACGCGGACAGGGATGGAACGTTGACCTGACTCGACGAACCATCGGGTGCTTGTATCTCTAGAATCGTCGTCGGCGAGGGAAGAATTCCGCGGTTCTGTACAGGTACACTGAATGTCAGTTCGTCTCCGGGAATTGCATAATATCCTGTCAACGAATTCAATTGTTGGGATACTCCATCGCGCAGACGTGAAACCGAGACACCCGTACTGACAGCTGCAAGGTCGACCTCAACCAGATTCTCGTCTAATGTAAGGGTGGATACACCGATTTCGTCAGTCGAGTCAATCCACGCAATCACGCCATGACTGGCATAATCAAAGTTGGTTGGAGATGAATCCAGCGTATGACCTGTGTCGAACTGAAGGTAGGCACTACCATTGGCTGCGGTAGTCACGATTCGAATGTCTTCTTCAACCTCGTATGCAAACTCAACATCTTGGTTGGCCACAGGTTGTCCATTGCTATCGGAAACATTCACCCAAACTCCGAGATCTAAATCCAAAGGCCAAGCCGGGAAGGAGAGATCGACGTCGATTTCGTGGTTGCGGGCTACGGGATTATACTGATTCAATCTGAAATCAATATCTGCACCCACATCGATGCCCTGATGCCACCATGCATCGTTGCGCGCATTGTCACACCACCATCGATATCCATTGATGTTGCCTGAACTGGCGTTGTATGCTGTGACATTGTAAGCATTTGAGCACCCTGTATAGGCCACACCTGGATCACCTGAACCGACGATTTCAAAGCGTTCTGTAGTCGATTCCTCACTATCTTCAGGCAACTCGAATAAATTGTCGTATACATCACCTGACCATGTGGTTGAGGTGGTGGTTTCCGCGTCCCAGATTTCACCGACATTCATAGGGAAGTCGTAAATTTCCTTGGGTGGTGAATAATCTGTATCGATACTGAGTGTTGCCAAATCAAGGCTGCTACCCACAACCAAACTAGCCGGGAAGCCAATATTGTTGAAATCCACATCTAGGTTCATGTTGTAAGTAATCTGACCGAGGTCGGAAGCCCGAATGACTTCCTCCATCTCCAGTTCAACTTCGAGATCGCCGCCAACATTGAATCCAGAAGCAACGATGGTGGCTCCATTGTAATTGAATGTCCCAGACGAATCAAGGTCGTAGACAAGCGTCGATACATTGTTGATTGTTTCGATTCTAATGTCGACCACTTCGCGAGTGAGTTGGCCGGTCAAAATACCAACTTGTGAGCCAGGAGCGCCGCCAACAACCAAATCTTCAACGTCAAACTCTGCATCGTAAATCCATTCATCACCAATTCGCCAATCGGCGACATCAATCAGTGTACCACTCTTCGTTGAGACCAAATTTAGAGAGGATTCGGGTTCCAAAACAGGTGTACTTTGTGGTTGCGAAAGTGGCACCAGAATTGAAAAAATTAGTAGCAGCACGAGGCTGGTCGGCACAAGTCGTGAATGGTCACCCATAGGGTGACCAGAGAGGAGACCCCTATTCAATTGAGCGCAATGCGGGTTATGGAGATGAAAGTGGTCGCCCACATCCAAATCAACATGGCATTTCTTGTCAACCGTGTGGGTGGCCTCCAGCCAGTAATCGCCTCGGTGACTTCCTTGACAAACCAACCTTCTTCATGCTCCTCAAGGTGATCGTTTTGTAACAAGCGATGTTCCCAAGTGGTGAAAATACAGGTGCGTTGATTGAACCGCCAATGCAACCTCGTGAGGGGAGTTAGAATCGCATGAACCCACCATGCAACTGGCCAAGGTAATGCCCACCCTAACATCAAAAAAAGCATCACAAAAAGATGGCTTAACCGTACGCATTTTGCGGCTATCCAACGCCACATAAACTCACCAAGGGAGGTGGTCGCCTAGATACAATCGCAATACACACAGTGCCAACCCCATGTAAGATAGGCCCCAACCGAGATTGGCTGCGGTCACATCACTCATGTGCCACCCGACGAGCGCGCCCATCCGTTGGATGAATCCACCTTGGCCAGGGGTTCCAGCCTTAGGATGGCCTCGTAACTTCATTTCGATGGTCGAAAGAATGCAAACATCTGCTGTCTTCCAATGAATCAACATTGCTGGGATAAAGAATAGACCGAACCACCATGCTTCAGGCCATGGCAATAGCCAGCCCCAAGGTACGAAAAAGGTGACACCGACATGCAGAATGTAGACTGCTTTGGCTAGCGCTAAGCGAATCGGACCGACGACGTCGGTCATCTTCAGGCCTCACAGGAGGTCAGCGAGTTCGTCCTGAATGATTTCAACGGCCTCAAGAATCTCATCCTTGTGTCGTGCGCCGGTGATTACCATCTTGCCACTGCCGAAAATCAGACAGACAACCTTTGGATAATCGAGGCGGTAAATCAAACCAGGGAACTGCTCGGGTTCGTATTCCACCTTGTCGAATGGAAGGTGGAAGGTCAGATGGTTCAGATTGAGTTTTCGAGGTTCGCCCGCTTGAGGCTCGCCAGTCCACTTGTCCTTGCCATCGTAGTCTTCTGGATAATGGAGTGCGTAGGTTGCAACCATGTTCTGCACCTCGATGGTGACATCTTTGAGGTCCCACGTCTCGATACCTGCAGCTCGCAAGTCACCAATCATGCGCTCGATTCCAGTGTGAATGTTGTCCTCGTTCTTTCCACCGGTGCAAACAGCACGACCGGAGCGGAACATAAGGATGGCCAACTTTGGGTCGACCACACGATAAACGACACCAGGGAATTGTTCTGGTTCGTACTCACAATTCAACTGAATTGCGATATCAGGGAGATCCAATTCCTCTGCCACGCGGGTAGAGGCGACTACATTCACTACTGTTAGACGATCTTCATCACTTGTTGCCATGGCCCGCCGTATCAAAGCCCCTATTTAAAGCAGCACCCGGACCCGCTTATAATGAAAAATCTGGAAATTGAGTCTCAATCACTCGTTTCAATGCGTACACCGGGTGCCCCAAGTCGTGAGACCATTGTTCGTCCCCCAACCAACTCAATTTCCTCTGCTGTTCTGCGTGGCTCGGTAGTGAGGGCAATCATGCATCCACCGCCTCCAGCACCTGTGAGTTTTGCTCCAAGGCTTGAGGGCAATGCTGCATCGACCATGCGATCCAAATCATCATCCGATACACCCAATCCCTGCAACAATCGATGACACTCATTCATGGCAATTCCAACCGCCTGTAGATTGCCTAGAGACAATGCGGTGGTTCCAGCCCGGGTCACGTTTCCAATTCGTTCGATGTCGGCCATCCGCTCCGGCTCATTTGAGAGTAATGCTGCAACCTTGGCCACCATCTGTGCCGTGGGACCCGGTCGTCCAGAAAATCCAATCACCAAACTTGCTTCGGAAATTGATTGGGGTAATTCCACCTTGTGAACCTCCCATGTCCTTCGTTGACCATCAATACGTAAATCTCGAGTGTATTGCCAATCGGCCAGAGTTTCCTTTTTGTCAGAAACCAAAACTGCTCCACCCAGAGTTGCGGTGCTGGTATCGATTGGACTTGCCCGGCCACCCTGTGCCTCGGCTTCAGCGAGATGGGCTGTAGTGGCGATACCGGAAAGAGGCAACTCATCCGCTGGAGTACCTCGGAGGTTCAGAAGTCCGGCGGCAACCGCTGAACAGATTGCTGCACTTGAACCGAGACCGGCTGCTCCAAACAATTCGCTCTCGATGTTGACTGAAAGGGGACGTCCACCATCACCAGTCCACATCCGCTTGAGCATCGCATCCAGATGGGGGTGGCGTTGTTTATCGAAAGACATCCCATCGATGAGCCAGCCCGAATCGGATTCCTCTAATGAAACCTGAATCCGAGCATCGATGGCGACCGCGACTGCCGGTTGCCCATAGACAACCGCGTGCTCTCCAAAGAGAATGCACTTCCCGGGTGCGCTGGAGAGGACCATGACTGCGCGTGGTAGTGGAACCTCATATCGGTATCTCTCGTGTGCGCGTGCGAGAACAAGTTCAAGGACAGGTCGTATTTAGGCGCCATTGCCGAGGCGAGACTATGGACGAAGAGACCGACTTTGATGTCATCATCATCGGAGCGGGATTCGCCGGAGCTGCCACCGCCTTCCAATTGCTCAAAGAGGGGATTGAAGGTGACCGGATTCTCATTGTCGACCGAGGTGAACCCATCGGTAGCAAGAACCTCACCGGTGGGATTCTTTGGGGTAGAGAACTCGATGATTTTGAAGAATATCTTGGCAACTGGGAAATGGATTGCCCTGGCATCGAACGCTGTATTAATCACAAGAAGGTTGGATTCCTGAACAACGAGGATGCCTTGTTTGTAGAGGGGCGATTTGCTTCATGGGATGGAACAGGTGGTACTGAAGAACCGAGTCAGCGTTCCTCCTGGTCTGTACTTCGTGCCAAAGCAGATGCTTGGATGGCAGAGAAGATGGAAGAGGCTGGAATCTTTGTCATGGGTGGAATGAAGATTGATCAGTTGCACATCGATGGTCTGGATCATGATTCGTATGATGCTCGTGACCTTACCGACCCTGCTGAAGACAGTGGCAAAGGTGCGGCACAGAAATGGAAAGTCGATAACCTACCCAAGGAACTGGTTGATAAAATCCGCAATGGCACCATCAGCGGGATTGTCCAAGATGGCGAGATCATGACCAGCAAGGTCGTCGTAATCGCTGAAGGTAGTAACTCCGTGCTCACACGTGGTTATCACTTTGATTCAATGCTACATGCTCAATCGAAGGATGACATGCTGTTGGGTGTCAAGGAAGTAATCCATCTTGGTAAAGAGCGGATTGATGAACGCTTCAACTGTTTTGCCGGAGACGACGAAAGGCCACCCAGTGGAATGGCGATGGAGTTGGCACTTTCCCTTTACAGAGACATGAGTCATGAGGCGTGGGAGAAATATCCCAACACCAAAGGATTGTATCCTCGTTGTGGTGGATTCTTCTACACCAACAGAGATACTGTGTCGTGTGGAATCATCGTGCAACTGAAATCCCTACCCGAGGGGTTGCACACTTACGATTTGTATCAAGCATTCAAGGCACAACCAGCCATTGCCGCACTCATTGAGGGTGGAGAGGCCATCGAGTATGGGGGCCATCTCTGCCCAGAATATGGACTACACCGTATGCCTCACAGATTCACCCGCGATGGTGCGGTTGTTGTCGGCGATGCTGCTGGGTTGGTCTTTGCCAATGGAATGCAGATTCAAGGCATGAACAACGCGCTTCACTCCGGCAAATTGGCAGGCAAGGCAATCGCAGCGTGCATGGCGAATGGCGATGTCAGCGCCAAGGCGCTGGATGCGACCTACACCAAGTCGCTGAAATCCAGTTACATCTTCCGTGATCTCAAGCGATTCGAGCCTGCGACCAAATTCCTCAACAATCCTGCGAACTTCACCTGGGTTCCCGAACTCGTCGGTAAGACTGCCAACCGTGTTTTCCGAGAAATCGGGGAAGAAAAAGTTCCGGCAGAGAAGGTTTTGCGCAAAGTTCGCAAGGAAATGCGCGCAGAAAACAAAGCAAACAAGAAGGGGATGGGTATCTTCGGCATGTTGAAGTTGGCGTTGACGGGAAGGAAACTCTGAGGTGTTATGATGTCTGAATCAATCAAATTGGGTCTGTTTACCTACGATATCAAGAACGGTTTGGGACTGATTGGGTACAATGTCGATGAGCACGAGCATGCCCACATTATCGTAGAGACCAGCAAGTGCAACGATTGTACCCACATGATGTGTGTCTGGGGTTGCCCGGCACAGTGCTACAACTTCCGTGACCAAGGCCTTGAGGAAATGAAATTCCAGTATGAGGACTGCGTCGAATGTGGCACCTGCTACATCATGTGCGATCAAGGGGCTGTGAGTTGGAATCACCCCCGGGGTGGCTTCGGAATCACATACAGTCAGGGTTGAGAGTGAACCATGGCACTACACGTGTATGATACGCGAACACGCGAGAAACGACCGTTTGAAACCGCTCGTGCCGGCGAGGTCGACATGTATGTCTGTGGCATCACACCATACTCACCCTCACATCTTGGACACGCACGATGTTACATCGCCTTCGATTTGATTCATCGTTGGCTGGAAGCGAGCGGATGGACTGTGATTTATGTCCAGAACTTCACCGACATCGATGACAAAATCATCAACGCAGCCAGTGAGGAAGGCATCGATTTCCTGGAGGTTGCCAACCGAAATATCGAAGACTACTACAACGCCATGGACAAACTGAATGTTCTCCGTGCTGACCACTATCCACGGGTCACAGAAGTGGTGCCTGAAATCATCGAGATGGTTCAAACCCTGATCGACAAGGAACATGCCTATGTCGCTGAAGATGGTGTTTGGTTCAGCATCGAATCTGCACCCGAAAAGTATGGTATGCTCACTGGTCAATCCATCGATGCCGTGATGGCGGGTGCTGGAGGTCGTGTCGACGAATCTGGCAAACGCGATCACAAGGACTTCGCATTGTGGAAGGTCGCCAAACCCGGAGAGCCTTCGTGGCCCTCACCATGGGGGGATGGTCGACCCGGTTGGCACATTGAGTGTAGTGCGATGTCGCTCAAGCACTTTGGTGAGCAGTTCGATATTCACGGTGGTGGACACGACCTGCGATTCCCACACCACGAAGCTGAAATCTTCCAGTCCGAATGCTGTACTGGAAAGACACCGTTGGTCCAATACTGGATGCACAATGGGTTCGTCAATATCGATGGTGAGAAGATGAGCAAGTCACTTGGAAACTTCTGGACCATCACTGATGCATTGGAGAAATATGACCCTCTTGTGCTTCGACACGCACTTTTGAATGCACATTACCGTTCACCGATTGACCTCACCGAACAGTTGCTTGAGGATGCCAAAGGACACCATGCACGGTTGGTGGAAACCTATGGACACGCTTTGGTTGTCACTCAGCAAGCCAAGAAGGCGGGTATGCAAGAAGCACCAAGATTGCCAGAAGCAGATGTGGCCTCCACAGATTTCCTTGCGAGTAAACTCGGCCTACTGGAGAAGTTACTGCAAGAAGCAGCGATCGCAATGGATGACGACTTCAACAGTCGCCAAGCGCTGGCCAAAGTCAGCAATGGGTCGCGATTAATTCCACAAATCCTTGACAGTGAGGAGATCGATGAACGAGATACAGTGGCCTTTGCCATGTATGCGATTGACTGGTTGGAGGAATTTGCAGGTGCGGTTCTCGGATTGTTACCTGAGAAGGACGTGGCTATGGCAGCCCACGACCCAAGTTTGGACCCTGCACGTCAGGCGATCAAGGACGAGGTAGAGCAACTGCTTGCTCGTCGTGCTATCGCCAGAATGGCGAAGGATTGGGACAGTGCCGATGAGATCCGCGATGCACTCTCTGCGATGGGCGTCTCGGTCAAAGACACGCCAGATGGTGTGGTTTGGACGCTCGAGTGATTACTCGTCCTGATTTCGCATGGATTGAATCGCCATGAGGCTCAGCAAGATGACGATAATGGCTGCAATGATTCCGACGTCAATCAATTGAGATTCAGATGCCGCATTTTGTTCGGAATCATCGTTTCCTGAATTAGCCATTTCCACCGATTTCAGGGTGATGGTAGCACCACCCCAATCCACTCCGGTGTAAGATTTGTTGACCTCATCAAAAGAATGCAGTTCCAAAGTTCGTTTTGATCCGGAGTCGTCATACGAATATTGGTTGGTTTCGCTGTCGAGGTCTAGGCGTCGATCTTCGTTTCCATCAACATTGATGATGATCTGATTTGCGGTTGCTTTAGCAGTCCAGTCGCCCTCGACGTCAGCCAATTCCCCTAGTATAGTGTAATCACCTGGTGTAACCTTGAGATTCGTGGTTGGTTCAGGTTCCAGTTCCGGCTCCTCTGGGCAAGAGCAATCCACAGGGTCTCTGCTTGAACCGTCCCAGCACAGGTCCTCAGTGCAGACTACAGGTTCGGGTTCGGTTGGGTAGTTTGGATCATCTATGTATGGACGAGTAAATGCATCATCGTATGCCACGTCATAGTAGGCTGACCAAAGATCGATTGTTCCGATCTGATTGAAGCCGACCGAACCGTTCAAGCGGTCGAAGTATCGCTCATCTCCCCAAGTAAAAATACTGTCCAACCCCACAGAATCAAGGTCTTCCCAAGTGTCATCCGCCCATGCAGAGAACTCGGTGAAAGTCATGTCGTCTGCCGCACCGAAGTTGGCATACATGTCCTCGTGATCGAATTCGAGGGCCATCGTCAGCATGCTTTCGATTTCAGCCCAACTCTGTTCGCCATCTTCGACACCGCGATATGTCATATCGACCGATTTTGTCATCCCATTCCATGTGATGGGTTCCTTGTCTTCGCCCTTCAGTTGCTGCATGAGATTCGTGTCACCGTAAATCGGCAAACCACCGACCACGGTCAATGTCACATCTGGATCTATGGCCTCAATCAGGTTGCGATACGGGTTTTCATGGAAGGTGTTGACGACGACCAAATCAGCAGCAAGACCTACCTGAATGCGTCCAACTTCTTCTGCCCAGCCGATACCATCCACAACGTTGGTGGTGACCATCTCTACCTGTTCGTAATCGGAAAAAATGTCCCCATATCGATTGGTGTCGAGCCAATCTGCGAGTTTCATTTCATGCAATGGAGATTTGCTACCCGAAGGCGACCAATCGGGTGCCAGCGCGATGTTGACGCCCGCCTCATGGGCTGCTGCGATGTTGGCGGTCTCGCCATACAACAGTAGATTGGAGGTTGGCGACCAAACCAAACTGGCACCAACAGCACCCATCTGTGCGTATTCGCTCGGCCCCAGAGGGACACCATGAATCAGCATCAATTCAGGAACCAACAAGTCGTTGTTCACTAGGATCTCAAACTCGTTGAGACTGCTCGAATCTGTTCCTTCTGAAAGATGGAGGAACCAAGCATCCAGTGTACCATCGCCACCGGCGGACGATCCTGTCTTGATGTGGTTGCCAACATACTCTTCCTCGAGTTCGGTGACCTTCGTGTGCATCTCATCGCTACCGAAATTGTAGTGTTCGACATTTCGGGAAAGAACGGATGTGTAAGCATCATCATCCCCGGTCGGGTTGCCCTGAACCGCAGTTGTTCCGCCGGCAATTGTCTTCATTTCTGCGTATTTGAGCGCTTCATATTCCATGTTCCAATAAGAGCCGCTGGACAAGAGTGTCTTGGGCCATGTAACCTCAGGTTTGTATCCTGGGTTGTTCTTCCACTGGTATCGGTTGTTGTAGACGTTATCGCCAATATCCCAGAGTGGTACAGTGTTGTAGTGAATGTGATTGTGTGCATCGATTAATCCGGGATAGATTGTGCCATCAGTTTCGACAACTGAAATTCCTTCGTGTTCTGTGGGGATATTCGCGCCCGACCAAACGGATGCGATTGTGCCATCCTCTACGAGAATTCCTCCATCAAAGACCGCTCCTTCACTGGCCATCGTGACGATTCGACCCTTCAGAATGTAGGCACCCTTGTGCTGTGTATCCGAAATGGTGTAGCAGGAACCTCCAACGCTTGGACCTGTCCAATTCGCGGGCTCATCGGCTCCGGGAGACGGGCCATCGAAGTCCTTCAAGTACGATCCATCCTCGAGGATTGTGAAGGGCACATCCCACCAGGAATCTTCAGGGGCATAAGTCATCGAATGCACAATATTACCTTGGTCATCGAGCAGATTCACGGTATCGCCATCCCAGTAATCCAACTCGATTCGGGTATTGTCTCGGAAGAATGCCAAACGGGCGCCTGGAGCCAATTCCGTATTCCAACCAATCGAGCAAGACGGGCTGCCTTCACCGATGATATCATCCAACACCCAATTGGAAATATTGATTGTTTGATCGGTAGGGTTCCACAATTCGATGAATTGATCTGAACTCTGGCCGATGTAGCCGTCTCCATTCCAATCGGTACCATTGTGATCAGCGTCACTTGGACTGGCCAAGACCTCGCTAATCACCACGTGGTTATGCCACGAATCGGATTCATCAGCGGTGACTGGCATCAATGGAGCCATGCTGATTAGGAAAAGCGAGCAGAGCAGTACTGGTAGACGATATGAGCGCATCGAATCAGCCAGTCAAACCCGCCACATAAGCCAAACCCCTTCGCGCGAAGGGGAGAAATACACGCGCGCGCACGCATGAGCATGAAGCGCCCGGGCCGCACTGCCATCATCGCGCTCATCGTCGTCAGTCAGTTGTTGGCTGGATGCATGGGTGGAGATGAGAAGCCGGCAGAGTCTATTCGCGCGCCCATTTTCGATTCTTTCTCGTTGATTGACGCATCACCACACGATGATGCACGCAATTTCACGACCACCGATCTCGGCATCAACCAGACCACTGAACTGGACTGGGCAGTCTTTGGCAACGAAGAGGGGGGGAACTGCTGTGAACACTATCTCGCGACCACAAAGGAAGGATTGATACTCAACTTCGGTGGAGAATATCCTACTTGGAGTGAGGATCGCGGACACACTTGGGATGAGTACATCCCCGAAGTCGTCGGTCAGCCACCGCTCGTTTGTCGAGAATGGAAGCCGAATGCCCCTGGCCAGGAAGGGCTTGGGGAGGGGAGCATCGTGCAAGCGACCAATGGTGATTTGATTTCCATGGGTTGGTTTCCTTACCCCAGTATAAGCGGTGCAGACCAATTCTATGCCTTCCTTTACGATGCTGAAGCGGAAGAGTGGCAATGGTGTTTCAATCGGACGCCTGAGCCGTTTTATGACCGCTCATGGCAGGTTGAAGTGATTGGCCCAATCAACGGTGGGATCTACGGTAGCGGGGAATATGCAAGCCTCGTGATTTCCAACTTCTGGCATCAAGTCCAGAACGTCGGAGGTCAAATCTCAACGGATGGCCTGAACTACGACTACTTTGGATTCCCTGACCGGGATAGCAACCCAGATTCGATGGAAGTCGACCTCAACTTCGTCGATGCCGACCTCGGTGTGGAATGGGATTTCACCAAGCCACACAAGGAGATGCGCTCCTTCCCAGTGCCTTCAGGTGGCCTGTATTTCCCCAATTATTTCGTCAATGGTGATGATGCCTATGTGGATACCAGTCTGAACTGGTGGAAGGCCACGACACTCGAGGGGAACAGTTTGCCATCCGAATATTGTGCCTTTGATTCCAGTGGTGCTCTACATTGCCTACAGGCGGTAGGCACCACACTGCAGCACATGGTCAGCTGGGACGGTGGCGAGAACTTCACTACACAGAATTACACCCATGAAAGCGCATCGGAGATTGAGGAATGGGAGTGGCACAGTCAAGGTGAGAACGACCTCTTCGTTCTCGCCGTTCGCTACCAAGAGACCGGTGGACCCGACAAGGATGTGGCCTATCACGCGCGCGATTACAGCGAATCACTGGAGCCGGACCAAATGACTTGGATCGGTTTGGGAGATATTGACAGTACCAGTGGAGCGGGACAAGACATCCGATTTGACTTCGCCAGCATGGGCATTCTTCCCGATGGAGGGGCTGTGATTGCCTACCATGACAACTCGGACCCAGACCCGCTATTTGGGGTAGAATTAACCCTGCCAGTGTATGGCCCACAGCCTCAGTAAAACGTAACAATTTACATGGCTTTAAGAGGGGCGGGGCCCGAAAAATCCGTTCTGGAAAACCGGTTTACAGAACGACATTGGCCCTGATAATCTTGGCAAATTGGCGTACATTCATAGACCGGGCCAAACACCGCCCTAAGTCCCTGCGCGAGCAGAACTGGAGGTCATGACATGGACGAAGAAGAATTTGAGAGCAAGCAAGAAAACGTGAACAACACACTGCGAGATATCTTCGATGAATTCATCGAGGACGAGGACGAAAATGGGGGCCAAAAGAAAGAGGTTTCAGAAGAACTGAAACAACAAGGTGATTGGGTGTTGCGTCAAATCGAACGTTTGTTGAGTATGCGCAAGGCCATCTTCTTTGACAATGGATATCCATACAACCGACGATTTCATCGAGGTGAGTTCTGGCAATACGCCAAGGAACAATTCAGCGATAGCGAATTGGAGCGAGGCGACAATTACAACGAGGTGTTGGATTACTTGGTAGAAGAAGAATACCTACTGTTCAACGAACGTGGTTCGGAAACAATGTTCGATGTGTTCCAAGCCGTCCTCGTCTGAGTATGCCAACTCGGCGATTTCATACGTGATAATGGGATGCCGAACTTCGAGGACGCCTAATGGTCACAAAGGAACGTAGGCCGTGGAAACAACGTACTACGGCCAAATCGATGTACGGTTCAGGTGATGCAGCAGACCCATTTCCATTGAGCCGCTCAAAGTTGGACCAATTTCACAAGTGCCCTCGATGCTTTTGGATCGACAGGGTCGCTGGTATGCCTCACCCCGGTATGCCTGGCTTTGCACTCAACACTCAAGTCGACGCGTTGCTCAAAAAGGAGTTTGACGCGCATCGCGCAGCCGGCACTCCACACCCCTACATGGTAGGACATGGGCTGGGACATTTGGTACCACTCGACCATGCCAATATGAATGATTGGCGTAACAATTTCAAGGGTGTACGGACAGTTAAACATGACCTCACATTATTTGGTTCAGTGGATGATATCTGGTGTGAGCCAAGTGAAGGTGGAACATGGTTTGTTGTCGATTACAAGGCCACTGCGAGTGCAGATGATATGACGGCTGAATTATTCTTTGAAGACATCTACAAAGGCAGCTATGTTCGTCAAATGGCCATCTATCAGTGGATTCTTCGTGAAATGGGTGCCCCTGTTTCTAGTAAGGGCTACTTCGTGTATGAGAACGGCAACAAGGCTGTCGACTCGCTGATGGATGGAGGGCCTGCTGATGCCCCGCGTGGCATTCCACTGAAACCCGTGCGAGTCATTGAGATTGACACTGCAGACCCCGATTGTGTTGTCGAAGGTGTTCGCATTAACATGGATTGGGTGGAGAACTTGGTGATTGGTGCCAAGGCTTGCCTTGACTTGCCTGCGCCCCCTGACGCTGGTGAACACTGTGAGCACTGTCCTTACGTCGCATCGGTATCGCAACTTTAGATGCCTTTCCAATCAAGCAAACCTGCTAGCAGCGGCCAATGATACTTGAACTCGGCTTCACTCATCCAATAGATGTCATCTTGCCAGCCATTTTGCAGTCTGTGGTGCCTCCAAGCGATGTAATCCTCATGGGTTTTCTCAGGGAAGTAAATGACAAACAGATGACTTGAGATATACATCGGATCGTACTTCTCGACACCCATCATCCTCAATTTTGAGGGCCACTGACTCTGACCGTGCTCTTCATTGAACTTGAGATATGCATCCAGATACTTGCTGTCGCTCATCTGTAGTCCCCCTTATCCAAGTGGAAAATGACCAATTCCTCGACATGTCCATCGTAGTCTTTGAGAGCGGCTTTCAATTCATCCAAAGTCGCTAGACTGTGAGATACGGTTGCAAGCACACTGCTCTTGGATAATCTCAGTAATTCACTAGTCAAGTTCGGCGTGGCATCAGGGCCAGACCAAATCAGATTGGCAACCGGTCTTTTCCAATTGAAGAACGGTTGAAGATTGACGGCATTCTTAGTCAAGAAAATGTTCTCTTCGAGACACACTTCTCTGAGATTTCTTCTCACACAGAGACTCGCATTCTTGAGTGACAACCAATCAAGATTTTCCAACATGTTGCCATGAATCAACCTCACCTTCGTGTTGCCCATTTGCAAGATTCTTTCCTTTCTTTCAACGGGTCTCAACTTGTCTGGATGGTCGATGAGCCATTGCAGCCATTCGTCGTACTGCTCACTCTTCCACGAACTCTCTAGAGGCTCTGGATAGTTCGGCCTCTCGAAGAGATTCGGGTGGTCATAGTGATTGAACAACCTCTCACAGTATTCCTCATGCGTGGGATGCTCAGGCCACCTTGCAGGCAAGGTTCCTTTGAGCTCCTCCAAGTCTTCAGGGGCCAACCTCCTCTCTTTCATTAAGGCCACCAGGAAATCATCGGGATTTCCGAGAGGGTTGCTGTTG
>Ga0066836_10000063_pt1 | contig 39907 bp, 32 predicted proteins | sample ETNtaG_18_FD_71568 | JGI IMG/M metagenome (GOLD analysis project Ga0066836, IMG submission 71568) | Marine microbial and viral communities from oxygen minimum zone, Eastern Pacific Ocean - ETNP201302SV91 | ecosystem: Environmental > Aquatic > Marine > Oceanic | place: Pacific Ocean: Eastern... | reverse complement strand
CAAAATCGCAAGGAGTAGAGGCTGGCACAAATTGAAAGATCCCACACCTTGGACTCACATGGCTGAAGATGAAGATGTCAAACCAGAGGTAAGGACCGATTTGGCTGCAAACCTTTCACGGATAATTGATGCAATGACTTACTTTTTCCCTCAAGTTATCTTGGCGGGAATAATCTACATCATCATGTTAAAATACTGAATATACGGTATTTTTCGCTTTCTGGGACGGTGTTAGGGACCTTTCCAAAATTCTTGACTTTAAGCTATGAGACTAAGGGCAAACAAAATGGCCCCAGTAATTGCTGCAAATCCAAAAAGAATTACAATCATCGCATGAGGGCCAAATTGATTAGTGTCATTGAACGCGACTTTGAAAATTCCACCACTTTTCGTGATACCTTGTAGTAACCCCACGTCATCAGGTTGCTCATCAAAATAGGGCGCAGGGTGGCGTGGGAGGCGTTCCGATTTCAAGATTGCATCCTTAGCCATGTTACCCGACTAGGGGTCTGGTGTTTATCCATTACGTTGATTATTCTAGCCACATCCATAAGAACCGCGAGCATTAGCGAGAGATATGCCTCAATTACCAACCGTCAATGGGTGCATCCATCTTTCAGTTGAAGCCGGGTGTGGCGGGACTACTTTTGCGCTTCAAATAGCAAGAGATAAGCTTGCAAATGGTGAACATGTTGTTTGGGTTTGTAATGAAATTCCTGATGGATTGAGAATGTCCCAAATTTATGCGGATGTGTCTCCTGTGGCAGTTTCGAAATTACATATGGCCGCTGTAGGGGACAATGTCATCCAAGGTATTTCTTCAGCCCAGCGGCTGATCCCAGTCCTACAATCACTAGGTCTGATAGTTGTTGATGACTGGGCTCCAAAATCTGGACGTGTTTCAACAGAAGTTTCTGCCAATATTAGAGAATTAATTGAAAATGCATCGGTAAAAAATACACCATTATTACTTATTTCAGCAGCCTATGAGGATGCCTCTGGGGAAACAGGATGGAAAGCGAGAGGTGACATTGATGTCTCTACTTGGTTTTTGCACAAATCACAAGATGGTATCTCAAAAAGAGAATTATTTCATGGAGATTCGATCTCAATTTACGACTTGCTTGAAGAAGGTTTTATTCTTCGTAAGTAAATCCCTGAGTTTCTGCTGACTTTTCCAAAAGGTCTTGCATTTGATCCAATGCATCGTCATCAGGTTCGTCGAATTGAGATGGATTAAGAGCGGCTCCCGATAGCTCGTCTTCACCTGCAATCTTTGGTTTCTCTTCACTGGAGGAAATATTACGATTGCGTAATTTCCAGATGTAATAGAACATAATCAACGAGGTCGAAATTAAAACTACAGTTCCAATTTGAGTTTGGTCCATATCCTGACGGATGCACCTGAGTATTCAGACCTTTTCCCGAGAAATTGGTTTAGATAAGTGTCTACGATACTGTGGTGGAGATTCAACCCAGTCACTACTTAGACTGTCTGATTCCCACCTATCAGCACTTACTGACTTACAATTGGGACATTTCAAATCTTGGCTCTTCCCTTTCGATTTGAATCGAGCACCACAAGAGCAAACAGGTCTACGCAGATTGCGGATACCATTTACCAGTTTTAATTTCTCAAGGTGAATTGTTCCATCTGGTGATTCCAGGCCAATCCATTCAATGGAGTCTCCTTCTTTCATCGATTGAGCCAATTTATTTATTGGCCCCCCCTCCGAAAATGAGGCTAATTTCCTATCAGTAAATAGGATGACATGACCTCCTTCAAGGATTTTAGGATTTGTGCTTAGGATTGCTGATTCAATAGATTCAATGTGGTCATCACTGGCTTGATTGGTGCGATGCAAACGCCCACTTTTCGCTAATTCAGCGCCATTTTCTTGAAGATATTTATGCGCCGATTCGACTGATTTCGAAGATTCACCACGAACCCCATATAATACTGGACAAGGTGTCCTTGGTGCAATTAGCGATTTTCCAGCATTTGGATCTCGATTCATGAATGTCAGAGGGTATCTCTTGGACATATTTTTGACTAACTTTTCGGGAACATTGCGGATGCTGTTCGTGTCAGTGCGCCATGCTATGTATTCCCAAGTGAAGTCGTTTCCCCCCCTCCAAGCCGCTGCTGCACTTGCCCCAATAATTCCATTCATCCCTCTCGGACTAAACCATGAATCAAAGCGATATTCTTCTAATTCGAGTACCCTATTTTCAAGAGTTACTTCAGAACGGACTGTATCCCAGTATAATTTTTCAGCGGGTCGCTCATGAAAAGCAACCAAAACAGGTTGAGCAGAATGTTTCGAATCATCTGGTTCCAACATAGAAAAACGATTATTGAACCAAATAGTGATACTATCTGAAATCCTTGGCCAAGATGATTCTGTGCAAGTAATCTTTGCAGCTAAAGCCGCATTGCCTCTAGTACGACGTGCTGCAAATGGCCACAGCCTTACTAACCTCACATCAGTAATTTCGCAGTTAGATTCAATTGATTCCAAGAGATTGTTGAAATCAAATGTCGTACAACCAAATTCCCGCTCGTCTGTATCATCTAAAGCAAGCCAGATTTCCTGGCACGAGGATTTAGTCATATTTCCAAGGCATCGCCTCGGTCTTCATCATCCAAAAGTCTCTCGATCACTCCTGCAATACCTACTGCAGGGTCAATTCGAAATCCTCTCACACCATGATTCCATGCAGCACCAATGTCTGCATCTCGGTCACCTGCCATTAATGACCTTCCTTCCGACACTCTATTTTTCAAGTCCTGAGAATTTTGCGTAGTTTCCAACTCAAGACCTTCCAACAGTTGTCGACCCACTTGTAGCATACCTGCACCGGGTTTCCTCACAGGGCTATGTTCATAGGGAGCGTATGGTGAATATAATAACACATCAATAATTGCATTATTGTTTTGTTTCAACAGACCATCAATTACCGCCTGATTAATTTCTGCTAATTTTTCATGGCTGAACACACCTCGATTGACAGGTGACTGGTTTGTAACAACAACAATTCGAAATCCAGCATCTCGCAATGCTGCTACCGAATCACCTGCGCCATCCAGCATCACCACTTCTGCCTCTGATTTGACATAATCTTCTCGGCCGACATTAAGGACGCCGTCCCTATCGAGGTAAGCAATGGAGCCATCCCAATTTTCTAAAGACTCAATTTCTCCATTGATTGGAGCCCCGTGACGCCCTGGTAAATCCACCAAAACACCTCAGGAATGACTTGGGATATTTCGGCTGGCTTTGATGGCTTCCTTTACGATATGATTGATGATGAGTTGTAAGTCTTCAATTCGCTCCATTGATTCAGTATTGCAAACTATTGCAACGTCGGCTAATTTAGCAAGATTACCGCCATTTCCTCTTCGGTAGTTACCTGTTATTCCAACTGTTCTCGCCCCTGCTTCTTTTGCAAATTCGACTCCATTGATCACATTCGCTGAATTTCCACTTCCAGAATAGGCCACTAACAAGTCCCCCGATTTCAACCAAGTCTGAAGTTGTCCAACGAAGATATTAGAATAATCCGTATCATTTGCCCATGCTGTTAGAGAGGCAATATTGTCGGTATGACATAATGTTGGCAACTTCAACTCCTTGCTCCAATCTCCTGCACTATGGCTTGGAGTTGCTGCAGAACCACCATTTCCAATGAAATGTACACACCCACCGTTGTCCATTACCGATAGCATTTCATTGTAGAGCCCAGAAACATCATCAGGGTTTAATGAATGCATGGCAGCGGTCAAATCTTCAATGTATGAAGACATGAACGCGGCAAAATCAAACTCATCACTAGACATTCCGCTCAGTCCCGCGTCGGAGCGAGCATATATGTGACTTACCGACCCACGTCGGTCAGAAATGGGCGACATTGTGAGTAATACCGTGGCCAATTTTGGCCAATTAATAGAACTTGATTTAGGTCAGACTAACCTTCTAATCGTTATGATGGGGCTTGTTTTTCTAGGAATTTCATTCCATGGTAAGGGTGAATGGACAAAATGGATGGCATGTCCAGGATGGATTTGTGTAGGGCTATACTTCTACTTAGGTGCTGAACATTATTTTCTGATAGATGATCCTGTGCTAATTTTTATGTCATTAGCAGCATTACCTGTGAGTGTAGCCTATGCTGCTTGGGAAGGAATCAATGCCAAAGAAGGCCGAATTGTTGAATCTGTTGAATGGCTTCGAGGTGCCGTATTTTGGTCCGCAATGCCTTATTTAGCAATCCAACATATCCCAATGCTCAATGCTGGTGTCGTATGGTTTACTGCGTGGAATACATCGTTAATGTTGCAGTGGACTGGTGCCGGTGAAATTCATCTTGGGCAAATGATGGTTGATTTGGGTGGTGGAAATGAAGTCTCGTGGTCCGAGTGGGGTGGCAACCGATGGTTGCAAACTGATACACTGGGCGAGGGGGGTTTCTATGTCCCAATGGAGCACGCCGATGGGGATCCTGTGAATATTGGATTCGTCCTTGGATGTAGTGCATTACAATCAATGATTGTATTCATAGGAGCAGTCGTTGCTTTACGCGATTCACCTTGGAAGAGAAAAGCGAGAGCATTGTTTATCACAATACCAGTAATTCATGTTTTGAATGTGTTCAGGAATGCTGGTATTATCTGGATGCATGTAGCTTATGGTGGGAAGTGGGATCTGTTTGGAATCAATATTTTCGACTTCGGTCACGCATACGCTGCCAAATTTCTTAGCTTAGGGGCGATGTTTATCATGGCAATAGTGATTTTTGAATTATTGCCCAAACTCCATTCTCACGTCTTAGATGTAATCTCGCCTGTACTTCGGCCACTTGGAATCTTGCCGCCACGTGAAAATTAACGCTGAGGTTTCAGGCGATCGAGGACTTTGCCCTTCAAAGGCATATTATGTTCCCATGCGAATTCTTTCATCACACGCAATGCTTCCTGCTCTTTTTCTGAATCACCTACAAAGTCAGTGACTTCGATAATTGAGTTGCGAGTATTTGCCTTGAAGGCAGCGATAGGTTCCTCATTCCAAAATACCATGTATGCACTACCGAATCCAAACCGTTCTCGCAATAATGACTGGAAATATGGTAGAAGAGGGTCGGATGGCGGTAGGACAAAGTCGCGCATTGGCTCAATACTATCGGCTTCTTCTAACAATTCCTTACGTCCCCAACATACTTCATGGAGGTCATCAACAAGGAATCCTTTGATCAAATGCCCTTCTGCCTCAAATTCATGTAAAACAACTGATATCTCTTCCGCTTTAAACGGACTACCTGCCAATTTCTCGCATTGTTTTAGGGTGATTATCGGATATTCAGCTACCATTTCACGCAGATATTCGCGCTTGACTTCCCACGTGTCCGCAGAATCTAATCGTCTAACTGTTTTGAAACCACCACGGTAGTCTTGAACTAGATGACCCGATCGGATTAGAGGTTGTGCTAGTTTCCTAAATTCAGCCCTTTTCATCGCGTATCTGTCCATGAATATTTGTGGATCTGAATTCGAATTGAAAAACTCAAGGACATCGACTAAATCTTCGTCTGGTTCATGATTTCTGATACGTAAGAGTCTTTGGAAGTGCTTATACGGAGCCCAAACTTGATGGTTACGAAGATTTGTTCCTTGATGCATTTGCTGACTTGCAGCCATTGATTTTAGATCAACTCTATACATTTCACAGCGCCCACGTAGTGCGAAGTCATCACGGATTTCTGCAACTTTTGAAAGGGCTATAGTTTCATTTTCAGTACGACTATGCTGATGTAGGTTGTGGTGGAAAAACAGGGCTCTCATTGCAAGGCTTCGTGGCCGTGGATCAACAATTCCTCCTCGAATATAGCGTTCATTATCACCCATTGATTTGAAACCTAATTTTTCAACAATTCCCTGAATATTTTCATCACACTCATGGATAGGTACACCATTGAAATTGTGCAAAACAGAAACATCGACAAGGGTGTCACTATAATTGTCAAGTAACTCATCAAAGATAATAGCAAACTCATCTAGATATGAGTGAGGGATATGAATATCCTTGATCTCGAGATAATCGTTAACTTTGAACATCAATATTCGGCCAACGGGGTCAACTCCTTTGAAAACGGGGTAATACCAACCTTGTTTCAACACATATCGTACTTCTTGAATAAATCTTGAACAAAATGGATCAGATTGAGTCATAATACGCAAAGTTCGATCCTCGCGGTTGTGGCGACGAAGAGCTAATGCATCCTCGGGTACACAATAAAAATCAGTTGGGTCTGGTTGTAATGCTGTTACTTTCTGAACTTTACCACTACTCTCCAAATCCCTTAGAATTTCTGCAAGTAATTCGACAGGGTGGCTGATGAATAAACGCAATGCATGCAACTTGATTGGTCCAACTCGACGAATTAACTCGAGGAGGGCATCTTCAAAGGGGAGAGGGGCATATACATCATGAACACGATGGAATAATGAAAGCGAACGTTTTCTATCAGGCAATTCTTCAAATTGCTTCACAAATACCATTTGTCGTTCCATATTTGACATCGCATTTCGAGCATCTCGCTGGATATGCTTATGCTCATCTCCCTTAGGTAAATGACCGAGGATTTCTGAACGTTCGACATTCTCCCCTGGTGTGATGTAATCTACTAGGTGGGTGTCCATTTCAGCGAACCATGGCTCTGGGCGCAATCCCAACAGCGTTGGTATCATCTCTTTGGTAGTATAACCTACTCGAGAATGTAACAATCGGCCCATGACAATGTCTGAGTCATGTTTCATATCTTTCCAATCGGCAAACCTGAAATTCTCAATTCTACCGAGAAGTTCATGCATCTTAGTGAACATTATGTGACCATCAGTCAGAGCAGAAATTGCATCAGGATACTGTTTATACGACTTATTTAAGAGTAAATTTTGCAACGCTCTGTACTCAATAATATTCGTATCCCCTCCTGTGATAATGTGCTCATCAACTCGTAAGATAAATTCGCCCTCATTAGTTTGTGTGTAGAATCCAATTGAAACAATGTTTCTTACTTCCATTTCATGTAGTAACGTTTCGATCTGAGCTGTGGGGAATGGTAGCCGTTCAGAAATTTTCTCCAATGTGCTTGGACCTTCACTTCGAAGCATATCTGTAACTTTCACACGCAAGCACTCGTAGGGGTCAGCCAATTTAGAATCGATCCATTCAGTAACTTCAATGCCTGAAAAGGATACGCCACTTTTGTAGTGTAGTCCACCTGTATACAATTCACGAACACTTTCCATATCTCCTGCGCCCTTAGCAGCTAACACTCCCAATGTGCCGTGAATTTCAGCCATTCTAATTGAGAACCATTTGTTGTCAACACCATCTGAACCTGTGCCTGTAATTTTTGTGATGTCGCCTGATTGAGCCAACTCCTCAATCCATTTGTGGATTTGGACCTCAGGGATTTCAGCTAATTTGGAACCATACAATGGATTCGCCAAAGTGTTTTCAAGACCGCCGCCACTTTCCATTAATCGCAATAATCCATCAGCATCTTTGGGAATACCGAATTTATCAGAATAATATTTTTCCAATGCATCATCATCGAGGTCTGTTGCTTTTGAACGACCCCCCAATAATCTACGTAGGATTTCAGGGTCAATGTCTTTGACTAAATAAGCTCGAGTTCGCATCGAAAGTAGATCTTCAAAAGCGGCCATGTACAAATTCATACCTAAAGCAGAGGGGAAGGAAACTCTTGAATGGACAATTCTAACTCCATCTCCGTCCATCCCATTTACAAATTTTTCAAGTTCTTCCATGTCCAAATCAGTATGGAATATCTCATTTTGGGCCTCCTTTATCAACAACGAGTTTGCCTGTTGGCGATGGTCACGAAAGACTTTTTCTGATTTCTGCTGGAATTGTTTGGGACTGACTTCATCTGCACCAATCCTTCGAGGGATAATCAGAGAACGACCTGCTACTTCACGGAACCTTTTAGCGAATAACTGGCTATCTAACAAATATCGCTGGAGGACTTCATCTCTCTGATTCTTTTTGAATAATGGATAAATTAGTGCAGTATCAATTTCTTGGCCTGTTTTGAACAGAAATGCATTCTCATCAAATGACATTTCGATAACATGGAAATCATGCATTTCACAAAGACCTGCCATGAAATATCCAAGAGCCATGTTGAAGGCTCTACCGCGACATGTAGTGATTATGTAAGTTGGAACTGGGCTATTCGTAATTTGTTCAAACAAAATGCGATCGTGATTTGGAACTTGGAAGGAGTCGATTGTGTGTTCTTCAAGGAATCGAGCAAGAGATTCGCTAATGGGATCTGAAAGGCCATACGCACCACCAAGAATCAGGCGTGGATCGTGCCCACGACGAATTGCTGTAACTGTGGAATTTAGTAAATCGAGGACGGCTCCAGAAAGTTCGCGGGAACGGCTCATCGCCTCCCCTGACCAAGAGGGGACTGTTGGACGATATCCAGTGACAGGAGTTACACTAACTCGACTAGATTGAATTTGATGCACGCGATATGTTGTCCCACCTAGCAAAAAGACGTCGCCTGATCTCAGATTTTGAACGAATGAAGAAGATAGTTGGCCAATCATTGTCCCATCTGCTGAAAATACCAGATAATTATTGTCAGGAGCAATTGTACCGATATTAGTATAGTAAATCATCTGAGAATATCCACGTTTCCCAATTTTGTTATCTTCCCAATCAACCCAAACACGACGCTCCTCCTCAAGTAAATCTAGAACATCAATAAAATCATCATAAGGAAAATCTTTGTATGGATATGAAGAAGTGATTATTCCATATGCTTCATCCATATCCATTTCGCCGCATATTGTCAAACCGATGATAAATTGAGCAACAACATCCAAGCAATTTCTAGGGAAGCGAAGGTTATCCATTTCCCCTCTCATTATAGCACCCTGTAGCGCCACTAATTCGAGTAAATCGTGTACTGATGTTGGAAGAAAACGTGCGCGTGGAATACCGCCTACATGATGTCCTGCACGACCAATGCGTTGCAGAGCAGTTGAAATTGAACCTGGCGAGCCGATTTGGATAACCATGTCAACGCTGCCAATATCAATTCCCATTTCCAGAGAACTGGATGATACACAGCATCGTAATTCACCACGTTTCAGTTTACGTTCAACTTCAAGACGAATTTGTTTGTCCATAGAACCATGATGACCTTCAACACCCGCAAGGCCGAGAACTCGCAACTTTTGAGTGATTATTTCCGTCATTTGACGCGTATTTGCGAAGACCAAGGTTGTTGTATGAGCTTCACACAAATCCTTGATAATTTCAACATTATGGTCTAGTAATTGCTTGACTGGGACTTCGTTGAATTTTGGATGTGGCAAAATGATGTCCATATCCAATTCGCGCGTCCCACTCACTTTGGCGATGTGGACTTCAGATGATTCCTCATCATCGAAACGAGGGATTGGAGCACCTGTTTCATCATCACGATCTATACCTTTTACAGGGACCAAAAAGTGTGCTACTTCCTCAAGAGGTTCCATCGTCGCTGATATCCCTAATCGTTGAACTGGATTGGCAATTAAAGTATCCAAAAGAGCCATTGTTAGTGATAAGTGGGTACCTCTTTTCGTTGGTACCAATGAATGCAATTCATCAATAATAATCCATTTCAAATCATGCATGAGGGGTCGGAATTTTTTCGAAGCAAGAGCGAGACCTAATGACTCTGGTGTGGTGATAAGAATGTGCGGCGGTTTCCGCAACATCTTTTGCCGTTCCGATTGAGGTGTATCTCCAGTCCGTAGCCCGACTCGTATTTCCTGTGCACGACTTGGCAAAAAACGTTCACTAATTTCTGTAAGTGGGCCAATTAAGTTCTTTTGAATATCATTAGCTAATGCCTTGATTGGTGAAATATAGATGCAGTAAACCTTCTTTTCGAGTTTTCCATCAACTGCTAGGCGAATTAATTTGTCAATAATTGTAAGAAATGCAGTCAATGTCTTTCCCGAACCTGTCGGGGAGCACAAGAGTAAATGATCACCATTCATGATAGAGGGGATTGCCAACTTCTGAGGTTCCGTGAAATCTGGAAATTTTTGCTTGAACCATTCCCTGACGGGTTGTGAAAGTTCAGATAAAATCTGCTCTGTTTCACACGGATTATCCAAGTATACTGTTTGAGCCATGTTCTTTCCTACTTTGAATCTGGCTTGGAGGGTATCAATGCAATATATGAACAATTGCATCAGAACATCATCGGATGAACAAATTGTTGCACATTTCCGTGTGTCCATCTCCAATAATAAAGATAGTCTGAATATTTTTAGAATTTATCAAGTACTCGTGTTGAAACGCAAGTTCGTGTCATATTAGTCTATACGAAATGTGCATGATTTTGGCTCTTTGAAGATTTTACGCCGGTACTTCGCAATTATTCTGTATCCAATATCTCGAACTGGTAAAGGGATTACCCAAAGGAATGGATACCACATTTTGTAATACCATTTCATGTATAGTAATCCACGAATCCCTGCTGCTGACCGGATGTATGGTTTACCGTTTCGGATGAGATAAACTGTGTCGGCACCCTTCATATTTTCAGGAAGTGTAGCAATGACTCGTTGTGCATCCTCCGCCAGAATAGGGCGGTACCCGAGTCGTTGATTATTTCCCAATCGCTTGTCGATGAATGTTGCCAAACGATGACAAAGCCCGCAATCACCATCCAAAAATAAGTAATCTCGTTGTTCCCCTGGTCTGATTCTTTCAGCCACTTCCATTGGCCATGTATGGACATAAACTCCTGTTGAAACATGCACCATATCCGGTTTTAGCACATCCTTGATTCCAAGGTCATATGACTCAGTAAGAGAATTATCCTCAACTGTGACTTTTCCTTCTTGAAATACCCAAGGATCATGTTGAGTATGGGTGATTTGTAAAGTTCCATTTTTCACAGTGTATAACGAATATCGCTCAAATAAAAATTCCTCTAATGAGCCCTTTTCAGCCTGCGCCTTCTCACCTTTGGCACAGGCTTCACCACGTAAAGAAAGCCCGTTACTTGCTCTCTTGGATTCCCAAGTGTAAATCTCATCGTTAGTCGAGAATTTGCATTTCGAATATCGATAAGGAAGGCCGTAAGCTCGAGGAGCGAATGCACACGTGATTCGGCTGTATGCATCAAGTGTGAGAAATAAGACCCCGCCTTTTCCATCCTTGGTCACATAAGTTCGAATATTGAATTCGGGAAAATTGGAAATTCCAGGAAGCCACGGAAGGAAGCGTGGTCTTACTTTTTTCATCTCGAAGGGGATTACACCAACGTAGGCTTTGCCCTCATAGATGTCCAATTCTAGCCCTTCTGGAATGTAGGGGGCCAGGTGAATGGGATCAATTTTCCAATGCATGAAGGTTAGATTACGCCATTCCTGGCTAAATGCATGTGAATTAGGGGGCATTTGGAACGGCAAGTGATCGGCTCGGATTTTGATGCCCATAATCGCTCGCACTCCTGACTTCATTGCCAATGAGAAGTGATATGGTCGGACCATGTTTCATATGATGGTTCTTTTGAACGACTTCCTTGTCTGTAGAAGCCAAACATTTTCTTCTTGTCTAGCCTTTTTGCACCCTGTTTGTGCGGTTGGTATGCAAGGACGTATTTCGGGGCTTTCTGTACGTCAATTCGAATGATTTTATTGTCGCGGAATGGCACGAATCTTATTGTCCAACATCCAGTAAGTGATTGTCCACTGCACACTAAATTTTTCTCTAGTATTTGTGAAATATGCAGTTCTAATTGATCAACGGTGGAAACTTTAGTTGAATGACTCAAATCAGCTTCTAAGGTATTCGCGGGCAAAAATGGTTCCTCATCTTTTATTCCAATGAGCAATGTCCCTCCAAGGGTATTGAGAAATGCCGCAACTTCTTTGACAACAACATCTTGTAACTCTTTATTTTGCTCCCCTTGGTTTTCACCCTCTGTGTTAGTCCAAAAGGAAGCTTTCAGTTCTAGTCGTTCATTTTCTCCTCCTGAAACTAATTGGTCGAGGGGGATTTCGTTTTCTTTGAGAGTTTTACTAATCGCATTACTTAATTTTTCAAAAAAACGCTCAATATTATCTACTTTGACAGATTTTTTCCCACGCCTTAAATCAAGAATATATCCAATCGCAACAAGTGGTGAGCATATGATCACCAATGCTAAAAGGAACATTATGATTGAATTAAAAAGAGCGAAAGAAGCAAAGAGAGTTTCTTGAATCGTATCTTCATGAATGAATAATGAATAAGCAGCAGCAGCCCTTTGAAGGGCAAGGACAAACACCCAGAATTCCGCAAACCCTCCTCTGACTTCGCGAAATATGAAGGGAGATGATCTCTGTTCATGCCTTAATTCAATGAATTTTTCAGTGTCTTTATTTTTCGTTAGATACTCATACAATAATTCAGGCCATGCAACTACCAACATCCAGAAAAACAATCCAGCAGGCAAAGCCCATAACCTGGGTAATAATGACAAGAAAAACTCACCAATTTCCCAAGAATTCGAATGAAAAATCACAAGTAATCCAAGGAGGAAAAGGATGTTTGCACAACGAAAAGGCGTGCTAATCAGTAGCGATATTCGCGGTGAAACAACATCGGCTTCTTTCAACTCATACCCCGCTATTTGATTTGGATAGTGATAGAGAAAAGAGTATGGTGATTCGTCATAGTCGTATTCTTGTCTATCCGAAGATTGACGGATTTTTCCAATCGTACCATTGGAAAAAAGGGCATACTTTTCACCCTTTAGCACGGATATTGGTAAATTCAAGTCAGGGTCTGGGTCGCAACTGACCATTATTGACCCGCTAACTTAGATGTAGATAAACTACCTCCAAACTCAATTAGTGTTGCATATTATCTCAGCGATTGAAGCGGGGGTCCTTGCAAAAAATTTGCAACAGAATGATGGTTATGGGCATTCTTATCCGATTCCTTGATGGTACTCCTGTGCACCCGCCCATTCAATGAGCGATGATGGAGGGCGCCTTGATAGGTTGACCGCGATGCTGCGAAGGCGTGGCGTAATCCTTCCTGCATTCGAAATTCATGGAGGTGTTGCTGGACTGTATGATTTTGGTCCAATTGGTGGTAAACTCCGTCGTAATGTAAAGAATATCTGGCTTCAGCATTGGGCCAAGCATGGAGATATTGTCGAAATAGACTCGCCTACATTGACTCCGGAACCTGTTTTGATTGCGAGTGGACATGTCGGGGAATTCAACGATTATATGTCAGAATGCAAGTCATGCAACTCTGTTTTCAGAAGTGATCATCTTTTATCTGATCACCACCCTAATCCAGATGTTTTACCACCTGAAGAATTGAACTCTCTTCTAATAAAAATGGGTGTCACTTGTCCTGGTTGCAACCAAAATGACTGGTTGGATGCACGCCCAATGAATCTAATGTTTGAGACTAAAATTGGTGCAATGCGGGGCGGGAGGACTGCATATATGCGTCCTGAAACTGCTCAAGGGATGTTTATGCTATTTCCTGCATTATACCGCCATTTCCGCAACAGATTACCATTTGGTGCTGTCCAAACTGGTAAAGGCTACAGGAATGAAATAAGTCCGCGCCAGGGAATGATTCGATTACGTGAATTCAATATGGCTGAACTTGAATATTTCATTGACCCAGAAGTTGTACCTTCGCACGATTTCTCGAAATGGAATTCAATGCCGTTCAACTTGATCCCAGACCCAGATACATCATCTCCAGTATCAATGAGCATTCGGGATGCGTCTGAAAAGGGCATCATTCGCCACCCCACTGTCGCATGGTTCATGGGATGGACATGGGATTTCCTTGTCGCTGTCGGTATTGATCCAAATCGGATTCGATTTAGACAACATGAAGGTACCGAAATGGCCCACTATGCTAGTGATTGCTGGGATGCTGAAATTGAAGGTTCATACGGTTGGATTGAATGTGTTGGAATTGCCCATAGAGGGTGTTATGACCTCGGCGCTCATGAAAATTCCACCGGAAATTCATCACTGAAGGCATGGCGGCCATTCCAAGAGCCAAAATCTGTTGATAAAACAATTCTCGCAGGTAATGGAGCTGTTATTGGACCGGCTTTTCGGGAGAAGGCGAATGCAGTCAATGCTGCTCTGGCTGAATTATCAAACACTAACCAAGAATATCCATTCCAACTCACACTAGACGATGGATCCGAAGTAACCATAGAAGAAAATATGATTGAAATGAAGCGGGTTGTAGCCACTGAGCACGGTGAGTGGTTTTTACCACATGTCGTTGAACCAGCGTTTGGAATTGATCGGATTATATGGCACATTCTCGACCATTGTTACATTGAAACTGAGAAATCTGGCGAATCATATACACTCATGCAATTACCAGAATTTATTGCTCCGGTCAATGTTGCAATATTGCCCCTGATGGAAAAGGACGGGTTAGTTGAAGTTGCAGATTTGTTGCATCGCCAAATTTGCAGCATATCGGATGTTTCCTCGTATTACGATGGTTCAGGTTCTATTGGTAGGAGATATGCTAGAGCCGATGAAGTTGGTGTACCTTGGGCAATTACTATTGATCATCAAACCCTTGAAGATTCAACTGTAACAATTCGAAGGAGAGATGATGGATTACAAATGCGCATTGAGATGGATTTGTTACAATCCAAACTTGCCACAGGTTCGATTAGCGAACTATTTTGACGCTCAAGGTTCAATAGCGTCCGGTTTTCTCATCAAACCGATGCCCGAGGAAAGTATCCATGAAGATTGGACTGAGCGGCATCGACCTCGGTCCCTCATTGCACTCGAAGGAAATGATGCACCACGGAAAAGAATTCGAAATTGGCTACTATCATGGGAAGACGGGGTTCCGGATAAACGGGCGATATTGTTGACTGGGCCCCCAGGTGTAGGAAAGACGAGTATGGCCACCGCCATTGCCGAAGATCTCGGATGGGATATTATCGAACTCAATGCATCCGATCAAAGAAATGCGGCAGCCATTCGAAAAGCTGCCACAGCAGGTGCTACTCACTTTACATTCAGTTTGGATGGTTCATTTGGCACTACTGCGAAAAGACGGACTCTTGTGCTGCTTGACGAAGTTGACCATATTGGTGGAAGTTTTAGGCAAATAAGTGAGGATCGGATATCAAAAAATGTGATTGGTAGTGAGGAAGATGAATTAAATTCACGAACTGTCCTAAAGGGCGATAGTGGTGGTAAGGCTGAATTGTTACGACTCTTGAACACCACAAAACAGCCAATTTTGCTAACCTGCAATGAACCGATGGGGCTATGGGGAAAAGGTAGCAATTGGAGAAGTGCCCGAGATCGAGTTTCACGCCTCACTGAAATAATTGAATTTAGACGAGCATCTGAAAGTGCACTTCGCAGAATCGCTAACCGCATTTTACTTGCTGAAGGATATACAGCAGATGGAGTTGCTATTGATCGACTTGTTGAAAATAATCCGGGAGATATTCGTGCTTTAGTTCGAGATTTACAAGCGATTTGTACTGCCTCTCCAGGTCACCTCAATGAACAACTAATCTTAGATCAAATTGAATTTGGGCAGCGTGATCAACAGATTGATCTATTCCCTGGTTTGGAAAAATTATACAGAACTAAATCAGCGAAGATAGCCTCTGAAATAGGCCTCAAAATTGACAAAACACCTGATGAATTAGTTGCTTGGGTTGCATGGAATAATGCATCAGTGATGCGTAATTCCGAAAATCGAAAACGGGGTTCTAAGGCATTATCAATTGCTGATAAAGCGCTTTCAATCCGATTCACAAACCTTGCTTATCGATCGTGGTATTGGGGGGGGCAATTAGGATCCTTGGCTGCAAGTACTGCTTCAAATGAAACTCCACCTGACCGTTTTAGTTTACAATTCCCCAACTTTTTGCGAAGAGGGAATGAATCATGGAGGAGGTCATCAATTGTCGAAAGGTTATCGGAAACATGTGGTGCCAGTCATTTCGCTGTTAGAGAAGAATTATGGCCAACATTACGAGCTGTCACAGGTAATGAATTGGGTGGGGACTGTGAAGACTTTTCACTTTCACTCGCGTTGAATCTATCCGCAGATGACCACATTGCTTTGCATGGATTGAATGCGAACTTGGTGAAAAACAAGAAACTCGCTTCTCGCTATGAAGAAGCGTATTTGATCCAATCATCCCCAGGACTCACGCAAGATTTAGCGGAAATAGTGGAAGAAATTGGAATTGAGAGGTCTGAGCGTGAAGTCGACGAATCTCAAAAAACACTAGATTTCTTTTAATCAGCCTTTACGTTCTTTCCGCCAAGTTCGTGGGTGGAAGAGCACGAGTACTGTGAGTAATTCTAGCCGCCCCGCCCACATCAATAATGAAGTATAGATTAACGAGTACCAATTCAAACTTGCCCAAGTAGAAGTAGGACCAAACGCACCCAATGCTGGCCCTGTATTTCCAAGGGCCGAGAATATTACTGAAAGAATTGTTTCGAGAGAATGTGTTGGTTCAAAAATTGCTAATAAAGCCGTACTTATCATTGCCAAAGCAGCCCATGTGGACAACATTCCAATGACAACCCACATTCTTGAATCATCAACCACCTCATCATTAATCCGAACACTAACAACTGCACGAGGTTGTACCATTCTGTGTATCTCTCTTCGTGCCAGACCAAATGCAAGTCGAAGTCGAAGGATCTTCAACCCACCACTAGTAGATCCAGCTGAGGCGCCAACTGCCATTAAGAAGAGAAGTATGAATAAAGAAAGTACTGGCCAACTCGCAAAGTCAGAACTAGCATACCCTGTCGAGGTACCAATTGCAGCAGCCTGGAACGCACCATGTCTCAGAGCTTCACCCCATTCCCAGCCTGCACTACTAACGAGATTAATAGCAAATAAAGCCCAAGCACATAGAAGCACGAGAAGATATACTCTTAGCTCTTGATCATTGATTACCTTGGCATACTCCTTAAGCAGAAGGAAATGGAACAATGTGAAGTTAATACCTGTTGCTACCATAAAAAAAGTGATGATGATTTCAACTCTCGGACTATCGAAATCCATCACACCACCGTCTGTTGTCCCAAAGCCACCGGATGGCATTGTTGTTAACGAATAATTAATTGCATTAAACCAATTCAAATCTGCAACCCACAGCAACAAAATGAACTCAAGTATGGTGAATACGACATATATGCCCCAAAGTGCTTGAGCAGTTTCTTGAAGCCTAGGACGGAGGCGACTTAGAGATGGTCCAGTAAGTTCTGCTCTAGCAATAGACATTCCCCCGCCAAGTGCGCGACTTAGTAATAACATGCCAAGCATAATGATACCCATGCCACCCAACCATTGTGTCAATGATCTCCAAAACAATATCCCATATGGTTGGCTACCAATACACTCGTCAGCACCTTCACATCGCGGAGAAACATGCGGGTCAATAGTGGTAGCACCACTTGTAGTGAATCCAGACATCGATTCAAACCAACCCCGAATAAATCCTCCAAGAATTTCCTTGAGTGTGCCGCCATCGCCATCCCAAGTAATGGGGCCATGGAATGTTGGACCCAGCCAATACGGCAGTGCCCCTACCGCAACAATCAACGGCCACGATAATGCAACTGCTGCAAATGCTTCACGATCCCTAAGGCGATCTGCTGAATCTCTCCTTGTTCCATACCTAATGAGAATACCACCCACTACAACACAAAACAAAATTGGGGGTAAGAATGACCAGAGGATAATGGCTATTTCATCATGCGTGATGAACCCTATACCAGCACTAATAGCAAGTGGTATTGCGAGAAGGAAGAGGCTCCATCCCGCAATTAATCCAATTACGTCGTATCGCATTATCAGCGCTCCAAAATTCGCTCGATAGTCGGTACATCATCTGATGCAACAAACAGAATCAATCGATCACCAGATTTGACGGTCATGTCATTATTAGGCCGCAGCAACAATCTTGATCCATCATTATTTTCACGTTCAACAAAAGCTATTCTAAAGGCATCAGCCTTACGTTCAATTTTCCCAACTGTTTCCCCAATTACACTATGGTCATCTGAAATTAAGGCACTCATCGCCACAATTTCAGGTACAGAAGGCATTAATTGATAATGGCCAGGAACTCGACCATGTACATGCATCAAAATTGAATCAATAGCAACTCGTCTCTCTGATACTGCATAAGTAAGTCCAATTCTCCTTACCACTCTGGCAAGGTTTGAATCATCCAGAATCATTCCAGTTCGCTCAACCCCAATGTCTGCAGCCCTCATTGCAATTGCGATGTTATCATGATCATCAGGCAATGCGGCAATTGCGATGTCATGATCTGCTATTTCAACTTCCTTTAGCAAATCTAAATCGCCTAAATTACAATGAATTACATCCAACCTTTTCTGCGAGCCAATCGAACTACCTACTAACTCATTAGCAGCTTCAAGTTTCTCATCGAGTACCGTAACCCAGCAGCCTTCGTTAAGATATGACTCTGCTAACTGTCGGCCCAACGATGTCGCACCAAAAATTGCTACACGGGGTGTTTCAGGGTAAGGAGGTTCAATATGACCAGCCGCTTTGGAAACGCGTTTGAAGGTATGTTCACCTATGGTCGCAAAAACCAATCGATCACCGGCCTCAATAATCGTGTCCGATGCTGGTACAAATGCGCGTTCACCTTTACGGCACAGGGTAAATGGTGTCGGCAAACCATCGATATTTTCATCCGCTTGTGCAATGGTGAAATTTACCATTTGGGATGCATTGGGTGAAACTTCTACTTCTACAATCCATGCATCTCCACCCAAAGGAAGTACCTCATTAAGACTAGATGATTTCAATCCGGCTCGTAATCTCGCAATTGAATCCTCGTGCGGGCATATCGCAACATCAACACCTGCCCATCGCGATAGACGATCTTCTTCATCAGCAATCAAACCAGCATCATGGATTCTAGCCATGGTCAATAGTTCTGGACGCTTTGGGTTTTTTTCAAGTGGCAATTCTTCTTCCAACAAATCTCTTGCTAAAGCGCAAGATAGAATGTTTCTTTCATCACTACCAGTAGCAGCAATGAAGACACCTGCGTCAGTTATTCCGGCTTCCTTTAACACCTCACGACGTGTTACATCGCCAAGTAAAACAAAGGCATCAATAGCTTGGGCTTCCTTTATCACATCAGGATCTGGATCTATCAAAACAAGGTCTTGGCCTTCGTCCTGAAGTGCCCGAGCAACACCTCTTCCAACTTCTCCAGCGCCACCGATGATAATACGCATAATCTCACCTCTTGCTGAATTAACGGCCCAACCTCTCCCTCTTAATCCTCGTTACTCCACCCAAGCTGATATTTCGTAACTACCACCTGTGATTTCAACATCCCCTACTGTCGTCCATTCTTCACCCCACATCCCAGGAGAACCGTTAGATATCAATGGTCTATAGAATTTGTATGCACCTTCCCCTAGTGTACTTGGTTGCTCGATCCATTGTGTGAAAGATGTCGGCGTATGCAAAAGCCATTTGTTGTTTACAACATCCACACTTGCTTCTACGAAACAACTACTGTAAACATCAATTCCTTCACTTTCACACCAATCTTCATCGAGTGGGATAAGGACGTTAGCCCATGCATGTGGCTCCCAATCCCCAAAACCTGCGTCGGTCATAGGACCAAATTCATACCATGCAGAAATCCCATAGACGCGGAGGAGGCTCATCCATGCATTTGACTGTTCGTCACAGTCACCACGACCATCAGCAATACATTTTGGGCCACTTCTTGCATTGCCTTGAAGTCCCGTATCATACACGATTTCATTGTATATGTGATTAAATGCGGATTCGCTGAATGCGTATACGTTATCTTGTTCGTCTGCGTCAAGACTTGCTCTAATTTCACTGGCTAATGATGTAATGCTACTATCTTGTCCATTAATTGCATAATTTTCACCAGAACCTGTATCTCGGTCATACCATTTTTTGTGAATCCCAAATTGTCCATGCATTGTTGATAAATATCCAGATCTGGTTATATCTTCAAAGTTCCCAGAATTATCTATACTTGCACTGAAACCTGATGGTGAGCGGTCAACTCTAGAGGTTATTCCTGAGTCTTCCCACCACGAGAACGAGGAAGCTGAAACCTCAAACCGCGCAATAAGAGTCACTGTCGTCTGTGCTGCAATATCTCCCTCCCAAATCACGCATTTACCGACACTGCATCTGTCCATTCCATCGCCAACTTGGGGCCAGAATATCTGTGTAGTCCCCATATCGATAGCATTGTCCACAGTTCGATAAACTGAGGTTTCAAGGGGGATAGGAACAACCGTTTCAGAATTGGAAGGCGGGTTGGTCTGGACTCTGATATCCATTGACTCAATGTGTTGAATATTGTGAGCAGAATAATCTGCACCCGAATCCATCTCAAAACCATCACCCCATATACCGCGCTCAGTGCGTTCAATTGGAATAGGGAGTCTGTAGTTGAACCAAACTTCTCGATTTTCAACATTATCAAGAGTTACATGCTTTTCGACAGAATAGGATACTGCAACGGGATATTCGCGGTATCCTGACAACTCTTCCATTAAGTCATCCTTCCATTCCCCTAGTTGATATTTTATTTTGTCTTGTGCAGGAGTAAACAAAAACAGGAAGGCTATGGCGACGGCCAAGGCCAGTGTTCGCCTGTTTTTTTTCTTCTTCGGATCACGTCGCTTTCGACCCCTATTTGCTCCAACACCAGGTGGTGGGCCCTTTCGAGCTCTATATTGTGTGCCTGAAGCTGGAATATCCATTCCTACACGTGTTGACATGCCACGTGCTCCAAGCATAAATCGCCCACAAGTATTGCATATGCTTGAACCGCTAGGATTCAGGCTAACACAATACGGGCACCGCGCCATAATACCGATGGTAGTCCGAAATCACTTGAAGTTCTCGGTCGTCCCTGCGGGACGGGCATTATTCTTCTTCGTATTTTGTAGGGGTCACGGAACGTACACCTGTTGACAATCCGGTCCGTTGCAAACGTGTCCATTCTTGTTTCATTCGAGGCGATAATCCGGCTGGTAACCACTTCGTATCCGCCAATTTCTGCCCCCCATAGATGAATACGGGGATGATGAAAATAATTGGAGGATATACGACACCGTATGCAAGGAGTAAAATTAACATGATTCGCAATAGCATTGCTTTGAATGCTGGCTTAAATCTACGACCCTCTAGTGCATTCCAGCCTTGCCACGAGCAAATTATCGCTTCGGACCAAGGGACGATGAGTGCCAGACCGAATCCTAAAAGCAATGAACTTAGACCAAAACCATGAATCCAAGAAACGCCTTCTGGGAATGAAAAAATCTCAAAGGTTATCCTAACAACTAGCATTGCACCTAACCCTAACCCAAATGCCCAGCCAGAAGTAGGTTGACCCTTTAATTGGCGAATACTGTGGCGAGTAAGGATAAGCATCGTTACTAACGATATACTCAATGGTACCAGCAAGAGAAGCCAAAGGGAAGGGATTGTCCCTATCCACAAAGGACGAAGGATTGATTGAGAAACCATGACTTGGTACAGACCACCTAATACCATTCCATAAAGCAAAGATTTTGTCGCAGAAGGTAGATCATAGAAACCAACCATCCGCCGCATGCCACCTTGCCACCCCATCCAAATACCGAGTAAACCGATAGCGGTTGCAATTTGGAATTGCCAAAGTGGTATGGTGCCAATATCTGCCACGGTGTTAGGCCACCCTAGCCCTTCTTAGCATTGTCCGGCCCTTCGGGCTGTATCCGTCGGGTTCATACGGGAAAGGTGACAGCGCGAACCAATGGCGCTTGAGGGGTTGAAGAAAGGCATTTTCAGCGCAGTTGCCAGATTGAAGGGCAAACGTAAACTCGATGAAGCTGAAATGAAGGAATTGACAAAAAGTATCCGTCGATCCTTGCTAGAGGCCGACTTTAACGTGAGACAAACCAAAGAAATTACTGCGAGATTGGAAGAACGAATTCTCGAAGAAGAACCTCAACCTGGAATCACATTGCAAACGCATGCAATGAACATCATCTATACCGAACTAGTTCGTTTACTAGGCGCTCCTCGTGAGATTAGACCCCATAATCAAACAATATTGATGGTTGGTCTTTACGGACAAGGCAAAACCACAACCACAGCAAAACTTGCAGAATGGTGGCGTAAGAGACATGGTATACGAGTCGCAGTAATCGAAGCTGACGTTCAACGTCCTGGAGCCTACGCTCAATTGAAACAACTTCTGTCAGATTCACCTGTGGAAGTGTATGGAGACCCAGAAAACCCTGACGCTGTAAGCATTGTCAAAAGTGGACTTGCGAAAGTTGGTAACGCCGATGTTGTAATTATCGATACAGCTGGACGTGATCGCCTAGATGATGAATTGCAAGCGGAATTGGAAAGAATTCACAAAGTTGCTAATGCCACTGAAAGATTCCTCGTAATTGATGCACAGGTTGGGCAGGCTGCTGGTCCTGTGGCAGCGGGTTTCCATGATTTGGTTGGAGTTACTGGTGTGATTGTATCAAAATTAGATGGTACTGCACGGGGTGGTGGTGCACTTTCGGCAGTGGCAACTACTGGTGCCCCAATTGTATTCATTGGAGAAGGAGAAAAAGTTGCAGATCTGGAAAAATTCGAATCAGATCGATTCATATCAAGATTACTTGGAATGGGGGACATTCGTGGATTAATTGATCTTGCACCTGATTCACTTGATCAAGAAGAAGCAATGCGACTTACTGAACGAATGATGTCTGGAAGATTCACATTGAACGACATGTACAAGCAAATGGAAATGATGTCAAAAATAGGGACTATTGACAAAATTGTGTCGCACCTCCCTGACTCTATGTTTGGTGGCCTTGGCAGCATGAATCGACGGCAGAAGGAAGAAATGCAGCAAAATCTCGAGCGGTTCCGTGTCATAATGGATTCAATGACTCAAGACGAAAAGAATGAGCCACAGATTCTGAAATCAGAGAGGATTCGTCGTATCGCGAGAGGAGCGGGCGTCCGTGAAAAGAATGTTCGCGAGTTGTTAACCCAGTGGAACCGTTCGCGGAAGATGATGAAGGGGATCAAAGGTAATCGGAAATTACGTCGACAAATGAAAGGCATGATGGGCGACGTGGATGACATGGACATGCCGATGTGAGATTAATGGGTCGCAAATTTGCTATCATTGGGCACCGAGCCCCATCATCAGGGAAAATCAATCTAAACGATTTACCGGGTTCTTCAGGGAGAATTGATGTGTTGGCACGTGCAGTCAACACTGCACTATTCCTATCACACGGCATTCGGGAAGATACGGATATCATACTCCATTTGCTGGGAGGACCTGGCCCAGCACGAAGAATCAAGTTTCAAGGATCAATATTGAGAGGCATTCATTCTGACGAGCGGGCTATTGCAGGACAAGTTGCAAAGGCATTGAAGGAACCTGTACCGGCGATTGGCCAATTTGTCGAAATACACTCTGGGTTCTGGCATTCAGGTGGTGGAATTGAGCAAACAATCCGTGAATGGGATCGGGAAGGTGTCCGATTATTTGTTCTCGATAACGAAGGGGATTCGTTTAATTCTGAAATCCACGACTTGGATTCTATCGGATTCATCCTTTCCGACGACCAGCCTTTCACCGAATCTGAACTTGAATCCATGGAGGGAATTGGAAGTATTTCACTTGGAAATAGATGGTTACAAGGACATGTGTGCATTTCAATAATACACCATTTACTAGATTCGATTTAATCAAGCCAAGCAGGGTATCCCTCATCATTAGTTTGTAAAGCAGTGCGTAGAATTTGATTTGGTACATTCAGTGGGTGGGTTTGTGGCCATGTTGCTAAAGGGGTTATCGCTACACTACCAACCATAATACTCAGGCAATCGGTATCTGGAATTTCTTCATCTTGTATTGATGCGGCACCCACTTCAAATTCTATTGAACCATCGTCCTTATTGGTGGCAGTTGCTGCTCCTAAATACCACCTAGCACCCAATCCAACTGTTTCGATTTTACCAGTCCATTCATGTGGGAAATTGACATTTAAGAATAAGTCACCGCAGAGAAAAGCCTCTTTGACTTTTTCAGGCATCGATAACGACTCAGATATCCAAGGCATGTGTTGACTTCCTCTCGGGCGATTTTTGTTGGGGGGCTCCTGTGACATGTGATTCAAACAAGAGCGAATCATTTTCAATCCGGATTGGAAGCCTACTGTGTAGTCCTCGTGTAAATATGTAGCCAAACTCAATGCCATGCTTGGCATACCATACAAAGCGGCTTCCCGTGCTGCGGAAACAGTTCCTGAATGCATGATGTCAACAGATACATTAGGGCCTCGATTAATTCCTGAAATACACATTCTTGGCCGTATTTCAGGAGCCCATTTTTCAAACCCACCGTCCATCGCAATTACTACACAATCGCAAGGAGTTCCGTCTAAACTGTAAATTCGAACAGGTGCGCCATCTGGATCCAATTCCAACTTTTCAATGAGGTCACTCCGATTTTCGAACTTCAACCCAGAATGAAGTGTCAACCTCATTCCAGATGCCGATTGTTGACTTGCTGGTGCAAGAACGGCCAATGGATGACCCAAGGCGTGAAGTTGACTAATCAGATAATGTAAACCGGGTGCATCAATTCCGTCATCATTAGTCAGGAATAATGCCTCACGCCAAGCCATATCCTCGCCTCATGCTATCCGGAGTGGCTATGATTCTTCAGTAGTTCGATGATGTGAACCAATTATGGCCAATGTAGTCCCAGCAATCATAAATGGACCACCAACAAATGTCCAAAAGCTCGGCATTGATTCCACACCCATTGCCCAACCCAAAAATGAGCCTATCAATGGCTCAAGTACGACTGCAACAGATATCACCAATGGTGGTAGCCATTTCATACTCGCATTGATTCCTGTGTGACCTGCTAGGCCAGGGCCGAGGGCTAAATATCCCACTAGCAAAAGCCAAGTTGGATCAGTCCAGCCAAATGCGGCGTCATCAACAACTGACATTTCCAAAGTTGCTCCTTCTTGGAAAATTGCCTGGATTGTTAATAGAATACCTGCAATGGCTGTAACAGGGAATGCATAGAGGAAAAGTGGGATTTCACCTTGAGCCCTCAATACCCTTCCTGCTGCCAAATAACCGACGAATGCAAGCGCCCCTAGGAATGCCGCCAAGTCACCAATTAGTGTGACTTCACCTCCGCCACCTACATCCTGTAAAGTGATTATTGCACCCGAAAAACCAACCAAAGCCCCAGCTATTTCCCACCGATGCAGATTCATTCTCAAAAGGGCCATACCGAATACAATAATCAACGGGTGTGCTGTGACAAAAAGCAAGCTATGGGTTAGCGATGTATGATCTAATGACCATACCCAACTACCGAAATGAATCCATAAGCAAGCCCCTGAACCTAGGAGAATAAAGCCCACTTTCCTAGTCCATTGGAATTCACTTGTTCGTAATTGCCAGATAAAAAATGGAAACAATACGAGAGAGGTAGCCTGTAACCTCCAACCTGCTTTCAAAAGAGGACCGATGCCATCCATTGTCCGAAATACTGCACCAGCACTTGATACGGCGACTACAGCGACACCTAAGATAATCCATGCCTGCATTGGTGCATGCTTGGAAGTCTGCAAGAACTCACCCTCAGGCTTCACTTGCCTTACCAAATATTCCAGCTCGTTTGAATAGCAAATAAAGTCCCCCGAATAGAAGTATGTTTATCGTTACAAAGCTAACTAAGCGCACAATCCAATAAAAACTTGAGCTGGCAAACCCTGTTTCATCAATAACAGCCAATACTGCAGATTCAACGCCAAAGAAGGCTTCACCCGTCAATGCCCCAGCAGCAATCATAAATGTTGTAATCAACATCATAGCGCGTTTCTTTTCTGCACTTGAACTTCCTTCTTGTTCACGGACTTTATCGATAACTGGATTGAGGCGTTTTGCCTCCCACCAATCACGACCTACACCACCAATCATCATTGGGAAAGTGTAAGGAGTCGGTAGATACATCCCCAATCCGAATGAGGTGCCCATTCCAGTTGCCCATTCGGCAAAAGCACCCAGCATGAAACCGAGAAGAAGGGCCGACATATTCCCTTGCCCTTCTGAAAGCATCACAGTGAAACCAGCAAATGCATTGGCTTGTGGAGCAAGTAAATCGATCTTATTATTGGCCAATAAATCGGAAAGGAAGATGGCCATTCCTGCTCCCAAAATAGCACCAGGGACTACGCCCATGATATTCCCCTTGGATATGTGATAAGGTCTATTTCCAATGTATAAACTATTTTTGTAATCTCCCACAACAGTACCGGACATTGAAATCGCACTTCCAAATACTGTCGTCCCCACAAGAGCGATTAGAATTGCTTCCTCTTTTTCTAAACCAAAGAAACTACCGTATCCTAAGAACAATCCGAGTAGCATCAATAGTACAATAAATGATGTTCCAGAGACCGGTTCGATACCAGTTTCACCCATGACACGAACTGCAATCGCCCCGAGTAAAAATGTGGTCAGAATTAGCACTAATGCGAAAACAATTGCAGCCTGAATTGGGAAACCACCGACCCAAAATATCAGTATCATCGCAAAGAAGGAAAGGACCATGAAAATTGGGATATGGTATAATGGCCATTCATACCACCCCTTACCATCGATATATTCTTGCCCTTTTTCTCCAGAGAATGCTTTGCCAATATCGCCAAAGATTGAGAGGAATGTTGGAGCCATTTTTAGCAAACCTAGCAAACCACCTCCAAGAATTGCACCAATTGCAATTGTTCGAATAATACTCTTGTAAGCATACCATTGTACAGGTCCACCGAGGTCCTGCAATGGAACATAAACAGCATCACCTGATACAGGGTCAACATTCGAGAAAACTGGAGCATTGAAATATACTGCAAGAGGAATCAAAAAGAACCATGCTACAAATGAGCCAAGATTAACTAAGAATGCTACTCGCATCCGCATAAACCATCCTACTGCAAAAAGTGTCGGACTAAGTTCAACTCCGAGGAATGTGTAGGCAAAGGGATTGTCACTATCCCAAAAAGTCAGACCATTTGCTACTGCTTCCCCACCATCTAATTTACTTGGTTGATGAATCCAACGCTCAGAGTAAATTGATGCAAGTCCCCATTCATCACCACTAAAATTGGTAGCGAATTTATCAGCAGCAGAATGATTTCCATAAATTGCATCCCCATCAGGCGTGAAACCAGTGATGTGATCTTTCCAAAACAGTGGATAGTCGATTATGAACATGAAGGACATAGCCAACCCAGTCCAAAGCCCAACAGTTTGGAGGCTTTGACGAGCAGCTTCGGCGGCCCCTGTGCTAACATCAGCCGAAATATCAAGCATCTTCAATGTGGCTTCAAAACCAGGCATTGGCAAAGGATCTTCGACCAACCATACTCGACGGAATATGATGAAATACATCACTCCTAAGAAACCGGCAAACATACTGGCAACTATGCCAATGAACGCCAGTTGGAATACATCGATACCTGATAAAAGAGGAGATCCATTAACGAAATACTCTGTTTTATGCTCTGATGAAAGAAGGAAAATTGCAGGGAATGTGAAAATGAAACCTGTTGATGCATGTGTAGCACCAGTCGTTGCACTTGTTGAGATATTGACCTCTGACGGAGACCACTTGAGAGCCATTCCAAGAAGGTAGGCCACGTACCATGCAGCAGATACTGCAAGACCAATTTTGAGGCCGATGTAGGCTGTTACTCCAGAGAATAGGGCCCCAATTGCAATTCCAATCAAGACTTTAGAAAGTGACCAATGACTGATCTCAAATGATTCTTCGAGATTCTTCTCCTCGAGGTATTGTTCAAGTAATCCGGTGTTGAGGTTATTGTACATATCTTCATCTAACCAAGTTAGACTCCCCGACTCAATTGCTGCAAGGCCTTTTGCAGTTACAGGCTGACGATATGCAGACTTCTTCACTCCCGACATGCATACCACCGCTCCTACGGAGCGAACTGACGGTATCGTGGATGGGTCTTAGGTTTGTGGGCAATGCATACCGGTTTATTCTGTTTCATCCGACAATTGCTTGGAAAGCGTAAATGATTTGGAATCATACCCCATGGAGGCATACAAATCCAATGCTACTCTGTTCTTTTCATACACTGTAAGTCGGACTTCGCTGGCACCCCTCATCATGCATTCATGCTCACAAAATTGGACCATCGCCGAACCGATTCCCTGACGCCTCGCATGGGGTTCAACCCATACATCTGCTATTTCCCAAACTTGTATTTCCCCATCCAAAATGAATCCATCGGGGGCAAATGTGCTGATTCCTACTAACTCATCTTTCAATCTAGCAATAACTACCCTCCCAAGACGGATTCTACTCTCCAAAAAACGACGGACTCTATCTCGATTATGTTGAGTCTGCAAAGATGAATGTGGGCCCCTAAAATCGTGTAATTGTTGATCGTGTAAAAGGCGCCACCATGCCATCTCAACGGATGATATATCTTGGTGTGATGCTGCAATTACAGTTAACTTTGGATTGACGGCAGTAGTCATTGCCGAACCTCCAAGGGCAAAATCCAATCAATGGTCACGGCTTATTTTGTAACGACCCATGGCTTCCATCCAAAGGATTTCAGAGCCACCTTCAAGGGTCATTCCTGGTTCTAGAGGAAGGATGAGAGTTTCGTAGGTTTTGTTATCCATTGCATGTACTTCTGTACCTTCAATATGGGTAATGATAGCAGAACCTTTTTCGATTAATGGTACGCTAATTGTGTCGGTAACAGGCGCCACATGGCTCTTCTTTTGGCCTGTGAAAATATCTTCAAGTTCAATCCGAGCTTTTGCTGCACCGTGCTTACCGGGCTTACGCTTGGTTATACTGAGAATCTTGTATGCACTCTCTTCGAGAGCTATATATCTTCCAACCTTCAAGGTTCTAACTTCAACGCGAGTGGTGCCTGCCATACTAATCCCAAACCGAGTCCGTATAACACGACTTATCAGCGTTCGGGCTAGGCCTACACGGTTCACACTAATTGTACGAATAGAATCCTTCACCAGATTTACGTCCTAATTTACCTGCGTCGACCATTTCAATTAGTAACGGTGCAGGTGCATACTTGTCATCGCCTAACCCTGCATGTAAGACATTCATGATGTGTAAAACTGTATCATTACCAATTAGATCTGCTAAAGCCAAGGGACCGATTGGGTGATTCATTCCAAGTTTCATGATACCATCGATGGCTTCAGGTTCTGCCACCCCTTCTTGCAAAGTCAATATTGCTTCATTAATCATTGGACACAATATTCGATTTGATACGAAACCTGGTGAATCGTTGCAAATTAGAGCAGTTTTACCCATCCTTTCACTTGCTTCTATTACCGATTTAGTCACTCCTTCATCTGTATCTTTACCATTGATTACTTCAACCAATTTCATTATTGGTACAGGATTCATAAAATGCATCCCGATGATTTTGTTTGGACGCGATGTAGCAGCAGCGATATCATTGATGCTAATGCTACTAGTATTACTAGCGAGAATTGCATCGGACTTACAAATTCTATCCAATTCGGCAAATGTGCTAAATTTCAGTTCTGGAATTTCCGGAATTGCCTCTACGACTAAATCAGCATCTGCTGCAGAAGAACGATCTGTGGAGCCAGAAATTCGAGATAAAGCTGCATCAGCATCTGATTGTGTCATTCGCTCTTTGGATACTAACTTATTCAATGATTTTTCAATTGTCTGCATTCCCCTTTCAACATAATTTTGCTCAATATCAATCATTGTAACATCATAACCGGCACAAGCTGCAACTTGTGTGATTCCATTTCCCATCTGACCTGCGCCAAGCACTGCAATTTTCTGGATGTCCATGCCATTATCGAAAATGAATCAATTGATAGGCCCTTCGGGGATAGCGACAGAGAATGTTGTGGAGTAATCAACTCTGATATTCAGTCCAATCATCCATCTCTGGTGTACGATACCACCAAGCACCATCATCATCAATCCACCATTCACAACCTTGCTCATCAACTTTGTAATTCGGATCATCTTCAAGGTTCACTTCATTATCATCCCCTTCAATGTTTGTTGGATCCACGTCTTCAGAGGTCTTTTTTTGCTGCTTTTTTGTCTCCCGTTTCTTAGTGGACTTTTTCGACTTAAGCAGAACCATCGCCCCTCCGCCAATAGCGATTACGAAAATTACTGCCAAGCCAATGAATATGATTGTGTCAATGCCCATACCACCATCTGACGATGGTTTTTCATCGAACGAATCACCATCCGTAGTTGTGTCTCCCCCTTCTGGAAATACATCAAGTGGACAACCCGGATTCTGCAAATTTTGGTAGGTATAGGAGTCCAGAGGGCATCTATCCGAATCCTTGGCATTGGGGACATATTGACCAGGCCAAGATTGATTTCTCATCGCGTCATTTGCCCAGAATCCAATTCCATAATTGTCGTAATATCCATCACCATCGGAATCTGCCCATTGAGTGGGATTGTCACGAAGAATGTCGGCACCATCTGAAACTGACCAAGAAGCATCAGGATCAGACCAGCCATCACCATCAGAATCAGAACAACCTCTACGATCTTCTGTGGAATTGCCAAATTCCATCGGGCAAGTATCCCCATTAGTACCGCTAGAATTGTCAGGGAAGCCATCGCCATCAGAGTCTACTGCTTGAGTAGGATCAGTCGGGTAAGCATCAAATGAATCCATAATACCATCCCCATCAGAATCAATTTCATTGGGAGCACAACCCTCCAAATTGACATTGGCAGCTTCACTGGCGTCTGTTGAATTGCACAGGTCAATATTGTCGAATACACCATCAGAATCGGTATCCAACTCTGAAGGAGCGCAGCCCAATTCATTTACCTGCAACCGTTCATCAGATGGAGTGAGTGGACAAATATCAGGATTAGTACCTGATTGTGAATCACCATAACCATCTCCATCTGAATCGAAGTGCTGAGTCGGGTTGTCTGGGAATACATCTTCTAAATCAGCCCAGCCATCGCCATCTGAATCTGGGCATCCGTAGTTCTCATTCATAGTTGATGTTCCAAATTCACTCGGGCACGAGTCTGGATTGTAGCCAGACGGATTATCTCCAAAACCATCACCATCGCGATCTTTGTGCTGAGTAAATTCTCCAGGGAATGCATCGCCATTTTCCCCTTGACGAACTCCTTCGACTATTTCTGCCCAAGAGTAATTGTCACCAACTCCATCGCCATCCAAATCTACCCACTGTGTAGGGTCGTTGATGAAATCATCAGCAAGGTCTGACCAGCCATCACCATCAAGATCTGGACAACCATAACTATCGAGAGTCGAGGTGCCTGACTCATTAGGACAAGCATCGCCATCTGTACCTGTGACATTATCCCCATAACCATCACCATCGGAATCGACCCATTGACTACCGTCACTAGGATAATCATCACTAGTATCAGCCCAACCATCGCTATCTGAATCGGGACAACCAATCGTCGGTTGTGCACTGAGGCCATATTCTGTAAGACAGTCATCTATTGAATCATCGAAGCCATCGCCATCAGTATCGCGTTGGATGTTCGCACAACCGAATTGGTCAATCGTAGAGTAATCAACTGGGAGTGTGCCAGGGCAATTGTCATCACCATTCCAAATACCATCTCCATCGTCATCTGGTAAGATATTGCGCATGTTAATTCCAATTCTATCGCCCGAAAGTACACGAGAATAATTGTCTAAACGAACAAATCCTATTTCGTCAAAGTTTTCTTGACCTTCTTCTGACAACATCCACTCCAAAAATGGTCGAATTTCAACTAATTGGTCTTCACGGATTACTAGACGATAATCATCTTGGAATGGCCAAATCCCATTGGTGCTATTAGCTAAAGACGGGTGAATCAATGTATTTGACGCAGCCGAAGCATCGGCAGCCCCATGTGTCCAATTATCGTAAATTGGTACGTGGTACACATTTGTTGCGGCAAGTCCCGAGACTAATTCGGTGATCCCAAATACATCATCATTGTTGGCTGCACCATTTATGATTTCACCCCTTGTACCCTCAATTAAGCGCAACCTCTCTGCATCTGCTTGAAACCAACTTTCAGAATAACTGCAATGGCCACAAAGCAACGAGGTCGCGATCATCTGTGTTACTGAACGATTTTCCCAACGATGAATCAAATGAATAGGTTCATCTGGGCAGGAGTTGTGTAAATCACGCCATTCAACAACACCATTCGCATCATCATTTGGTACAATCGAATTCCAATTGACACCGGGGTGCTGTTCATTTGTTGTTTGCAAGTCACTTTGAGATGCCCCAGAAACAATCCATCTTATCTGGCCCATTGAAAGGCCACCAGTAGTAGTCATACACTGATGTGTAGGCGTATTTGGATTAACCATGATAGTGGCAGGCATTCTTGCAACCGGAATTTCAATCAGGTTTACTCCAGATTGGGTGCATGTGCGCATCCCACTTACTGAATAATTAGAGGCTCTTGTCGTTAGTGATTCAGCAGCAGTGCTTGAAGAGGCCCCGACTAGAAGTTTGGCGATTGAACTAGAACATTGAAATTGAGTAACTTGTGTAACGGTTGAATTGTAGTGATTTGGCAATAAATTACTGTTAGTATCACTATATTCTCGGAAACGGGTCTCCATCAATTGCCCTGTGACATCTCCGCCCAGCCACATGAAAGCATCTTCAGAATAATATGTGTAAAATCCTGCATAATATCTTGCACCGAAATATATCATTGTTTCATCAGCCGACCATGCAACAGATCTTGCGCCTCTTCTTCCAGAAGCACTGTTCCCACTACCCCCTGGGAAATCGCCAAACTCGGCCTCTACTGTCCAGTCTGATGTACGCACAATCCACGTAGGATCATTGTCATTAGTCGCAATTACAAAGTGTGTCCCTGCTCTATTGAAAGCGATTGCATTGACTCCAGAATTGTAATCCAAGGTTGCCTCCAAAGTGCCATTTCCAGCGTGGTGAATTCGTACTTTGTCATCGTTGCTACCTGTCACAATCCAATTCCCATCCGGACTCCAATCCAAACCAAGAGTATATTCTGAATTATTGTGCATAGTGTATAATTTTGTGGCGTTTTCAGACCAATAGACACTGAGTTGTTCTCCATGGGTAAAAGCTAGAAGTCTACCATCTGGACTTGTCCTGATTGCATATACATCATCAGGTGAGGGAATAACATAGGATATTGACCAATTAGATGTGTGATAAGTTGTAACGTTTTCGTCCTTCCCACCAATATACAATCGATCGCCATCGGGACCAAAAATTAATCCGAACATGTCGTCATCATGGTTTGCCGAAAGATTGACGACATGCGTTGCTGAAAGTGTATTCCAATCCATTTCGTAGACATCGACAACGGCTTCATTTCCATCAGCACCATATCCTGCCACAGCCAACAAAGTGCCATTAGGGGAAAAGTCAATCGCTCTTGGATTTGATCTTATAGTAAACAAAGAATGGATGATGTTTCCAGACTCTCCTGCGAGATAAACGTGGTTACCATCATCTGATCCAAATACTACCATGCCATTCGGTGCAACTGCCATAGCACGGCACATCGAACTGCGAGAGCTGCTAGTATATTCTGAAACTCCCCCTGAAAGTTCATCAAATTGCGAACTATATATATTATCAAATTCCCGACCTGCATTTGTGAAATCTGATAGAGTACCTTCATCAGAATCAGGTATACCATCCAAATCGGTATCAGGGCATCCTTGAAGTCCAGTAGTGGAATATCCTGCCGCAAATGGACAATCGTCTATTGAGTCATCAAAGCCATCGCCATCTCCATCGGCAGCACTAGATGATGGTGTCCAAATAATCAACGCTGTTAGCATCAATCCAATTAACAAAAAGGATTTTCGCCGACGATTAATGGTCTGTGCCGACTGATGCATATGTGCATCAGGGTAGGCCTCAGTGTTTGATGATACCGATGTTTCGTGTGTTTATACATTCGACGAAATCGTCCTCGCCTAGTAGTACCGTTCAAATGTTGGCGCTACTGCCGCCCCCTTGTAGTCCCGTTGTGTAGCGGTCCATCATCTCTGGTTTTGGTCCAGGGGACGGAGGTTCGAATCCTCCCGGGACTACCACTCAAATCCGTATTGCTCTGCGAGGGATATTGCAGTTTTCTTAAACTCAGATAGATCCATACCCTTTTTCTCATATATTTCTGCTTGCAATGCCATGTCGAGCTTGTCGAGGAATCGAACAAATTTCGACTCCGGAGTTGATTGTGTCTCATATTCTTCAAATAGCTGACGGGTCTTTTCAGTTACTTCCATCGAATCAATTGCTTCTGATTCAAGAGCATGTTTTTCTTCTACTGATATACCATCATGAGGTGTGATGTCACCTACTTTCACCTCTGCTAAATCATGTACAATACACATCTCCAACACACGTAATTTATCTAATTCCGCTGGACATATTTGACTGGCAATAAAAGCCATTCCCCAAGAGTGAGATGCCACTGACTCAGGAAATTCAACCCCTGATCTTAGCCAACCTGCTCGAATCACATCCTTCAATGAAAGTGCCTCAATAAGGGCTTCTTTAGATGACATAAAAGCGCCTCAACGTTCGATTATATCGCCATCTTTTGCCAAATCACGAGTGATGTTCTTTTGGTGACTCTCGAGTGTACCTCCACCAATTTCCAGTAATTTCGCATCACGCCACAACCTCTCGACATTGTACTCCCCAACATATCCGTACCCACCCATTACCTGAATTGCACGATCAGCGATATTCTTTGCAGCAGTTGTTGCATAAAGTTTGACACCATCAGAATCAAGACGATTTCCTCCTGAATTAAGATCTAATGAGCGTGCGGTATCATAAATGTAGGAACGCATAGCACGGTATTCCGCCCAAGACTCTCCGATATGACGTTGCATTTGGCCAAAGTCCCGGATGGGTTTACCGAATGCCTCGCGTTCGCTTGCATAACGGTTCATATCAAATAGACATCTTCTTGCAATACCCAATGACATCGCAGCAAGAGCCAATCGCTCAATTTCTAAATTTCGCATCATATGGCCCATCGATCCGCCTACAGAACCTACCAAGGATTCGGCTGGAACAATACAATTTTCAAAAACTAATTCTGATGTGTTAGATGCTCGAACACCTAACTTGTCATGGATTTTCTGTCCGGCTGAGTAACCCTGCATTCCTTTTTCGACTATGAACGTCGATATTTGTGGACGTCCACGATCATCAGTTCCTGTTCTAGCATATAGCCAAACGATGTCTGCCGGAGTGCCATCTTCATCGATAACACCATTCGTAATCCACATTTTACGCCCATTAATAACCCATGTCCCATCATCTTGTTCTGATGCAGTTGTAGTCATACCAAGAACGTCAGTTCCATAATCGGGTTCGGACATGGCCATACAACCCACCCATTCCCCGGAACAAACTTTAGGGAGAATACGGGCCTTTTGTTCATCACTACCATTTACGGCCAGATTATTGACCATGAGTTGTGAATGAGCAAGGTAAGCAAGGCAAAAACCGGGATCTGAATACGATAATTCTTCATTAACAATCACAGTGGCTGTCGCATCCATTCCAGCGCCACCATATTCTTCTGGTACTGTTATCCCCAAAAGCCCATATTCACCTAAATTTCTGAATAAATCGATATTGAATTTCTCATCTCTGTCATACTCAAGAGCTTGGGGTTCAACTTCCGCTCGCACAAAGTCACGAATCATCTCACGAATCATGGCATGTTCCTCTGTAGGATTTGCAATGTCCAGTGTTCGCCAGCCTTCCATGGACTTGCCCACTAGAGTCATACGCATGAATGTTCTCTGAATATCCACTCATCTGAAAGGAGAAAGTGCTCGTACCGGAATTCGAATCCGGGTCGATGGATTGAGAGTCCACCATGATGGGCCGCTACACCATACGAGCGTGTATTTGGGCGACCTAGGGCCGGTATATCAACGGAACGCACACCAAGATGCTAGGTTGGAATCAGTTTCAGATGAAACTAAATGTGAAAAACAGGGGACTGCGCTCATATATGACTTTCAGTTTCAGTTACTCTCACATGTGGTTCTTCATAGGCACCCCCACACTGGAACCATTCATGCAACGCAAAGAATCGATGCAAAAAAATGAGACGACCAAATTCGCCAGCTTAGTAGCTACTCGAAAACCACGTCGTATGCGAGACGGGGCCTTGGTCCACGCAAGTGGAAATGCAAGCAATGGTACATGGAAACCATTGGCCCGCCAGCAAATATGGAACCATCTACAACAAAGAAGTCGTGAGGCGATGGCATGAGTCGAACAAAGAGACTTCGTAAAGCAGTGCATACCTTCTTACAAAAAGAAGGTAAAGCCAATACAGTTGAAGTGTTTGATTATCTGAATGAACGATTTAGTTGGGGTGCAACAATGAATCAAGTTGGAAACATTTTATCTAAAGATCGACGATTTTCAAAAATCGGCACTGTTAGGGGCCTATTTCGTGGGGCTCGTTACAGTGTTTGCGTTTGGACACTCACTGACAAAAATCGTGGATTTGATGATGCACCTGTCGGTGCAACAGCGTAGGCATCAAAAAGTGTCAGTGCTGCCAAGGGGTCAATGAATGGAGCATACTGGCGGCTAATCCGAGGTGGGAACACTCTCGTAGGTGCTTCTACTGTAATTGTCGGTGCACTATTGGTTCGCACCGAACTGAGCATAGTTGAAATTATTTTGATTCTAATGCATGCCTTTTGTGTTGCGTTTTTCATGGCTGCATGGAATGCATTCAACGACATACAAGATGCTGGAATTGATGCAATAAATCACCCAGAAAGACCAATCCCAAATGGTGACTTGACAGAAATCCAGGCTAAAGCAATGGGCCGAGCGATGTTTCTACTTTCTATCATCACTTTACTCGGCGCAATGACTACAGCTGCCCTTAAGACAACTTACATTGTAGACTGGCTACCCAGTATAGGGATTTGGTTCATCGCATTTTTACTAATGTTCCACTATGAAATGGTTATCCCTGCCTCATTTATGCTCAAGCACAAAGGACTTGCTGGAAATATCGCTGTTTCGGCCTTAGTTGGAATCGTGATAGTATTCGGTGCAGCAGCAATAGGGTCATGGAATAACCCACTTGTTTGGATGGTGGCAACTGTTGCTATGTTAGTTAATTCGGCTCGAGAAATTATCAAGGATATAGAAGACGAAGAGGGCGACTCTGATAGAGAAACATTACCAAAAAAAATTGGACCTGAAATGTCAAGAAGTATTGCTCAATTATTAGTTGTGATCTCTCTAATCCCCTTGGTGGCACCTTATGCCAGAGGATATCTAGAACAAGGACTGATTATTCTCCAAATTCCAGCGATTTTAACATTGATTTCAGTCAAGCCTAAACTCTATAGAGGGGAAGACCATAGTTCACAAAGGTCTCTTCGAGTTGCAATGATTTTAGGGGTATCAGGGTTCCTGATAAGTGCTATTATTGGACATTAATACAAGTCCAAATAGGCATCAAAAGCAGCAGGATTACAAAGGTATACCAATAATCCAATTTGTGCCCACATCCTGTTTTCAGCCTGATCAAATACGACACTGTTTTCACTATCCATTACACCGTCAGTAACTTCGTCACCTCGGTGCGCCGGAAGGCAATGCATGAATACATAATCATCACGTGCAAAGGAAACTAAATCTTCGTTCACTTGAAACCCTTCGAAAGCTTTGATTTTGTCCTTCAAGTGATCTTCACCCATGCTGATGAAAACATCAGTGTATATCGCCGAAGCGCCAGATACCGCCTCAATTGGATTATTAGTTTCAGTGAGTTTTGACCCTGACTTCTTAGCTAATTCTTCTGCTCGCTTGACGATGTCAGCATCGGGTTCATATCCAGCCGGAACTGCCCATGTGCAATCTACACCAAGAATCGCACATGCTAGCATCAAATCGTGAAGTACATTGTTCCCATCACCAACCCATGCCATTTTTTCACCCTCAAGTGACGGGTTTCGCTCCAATATCGTCATTAAATCCGCAGCAGCCTGACAAGGGTGATGTTTGGCAGAAAGAGCGTTGATTACAGGAACTGTCGAATTATTGGCGAGTTCCTCCACCATTTCATGCCCAAAGCAACGATACGTAATTCCATCCAAGAAACGCGATAGTACTGCAGCTGTATCTGAAATTGTTTCAGATTTACCCATTTGAATATCATTTTTCAATAGTGTCAATGGTTGACCTCCCAGTTTGTGAATACCAACTTCAAATGACACCCTTGTTCGTGTACTGGGCTTTTCATAAATACAGCCGATGCTCATTTCATCGAGCGGTTTGAAATCGTAATCAGGTTCAGGATCTTGTTTGTAGCGAATTGCCCATTCTAGAATACCTCTGAAATCATCAGCAATATCATCAATTGCCAGCAAATTTTTCACTTCATCCGCCATGTAAACCACTCAATTCCGTTCGTCTTCTATATCAGAAGCGAATCCATCGCGTGTATCGGCCATCCCCCCGAAAATATTCTGGGCGAAAGAGAGAATATCCGCTAACCCTTCTTCGTGCTCGCTAGAAAGTGGAATTAAGCCTGGTTGAATCTGGGCATTTTGCATCATTCTCAATTGGCCTATAGCAAACTCAGTTCGTTGACCTCCTGCTTCCTCGAAAAGCGCACTTTCAAGCATTGCTAAATCCTCACCCCAGCCCAAAACACGTTCCAAATCTTCAGGCGGTAATAAATCGGCTTTTGAGAGGAAGTTTGCAGTTGGCAAACCTAGCCGAAAGTGGACGATGTTTGACAATAGCATTTGGGATACAAATCCTGACGGGGTCTGACTCAACATTGGATCGAATAAGAAAATTAGGGCCGCTTGGCCCTTACCCAAAACTTCGACCAAATGTGTGCTAGCCTCTCTAAATGCAAAAAGTTCAACCTGCCCAGGTGTATCAACGACTAGCAAATCTCCTGCAAGTCCTTCCAATTCCTCCTGGATATCAAATGATTGAGCTGCGACCAAATCTGCAGCCAATATTTGGGCACCATTCGGGCCCAAATCATATTCATCCATCACTTCGTGTAAAGAGATGAGATCACGTACATCGAACTCTGGGTCGTAATGCACTCTTTCCGCCCCAGGGTCGAGATTGATTGTGAGGGCTTCTACTTCTAAAAAACGAGACCAGCGCTGAAACGCGGTTACCAAAGTGCTCTTTCCCGCACCTGCTGTTCCGACTACGAATAATACTGGAGGGCTGCTACTATCACTGACTGTCACAATTCACAGCCATAGAACTTGGTTCTTCAACCCTCCGACGTAGAATAATCAGATAGTTAGCCATTCACGGTCCATAGGACCGCTAGAGTTTGTGTGGCAATGGTTATACCGCTTTCATTACTGTCATCAAGATACCGATGCCCAGTGGAGGCCTTACTATGAATGATGAAAATGATGATGGAAGTTTACCACTACCCCCGCCCGGAATGCCACCTATGCCACCCACGCCACCAGGAATGGACGAGGCGCCACCTGCACCGCCCGGCCTAGATATGGCCCCACCTGCTCCACCTGGAATGGACGAGGCACCACCTGCACCTCCGGCTCCACCTGGAATGGACGAGGCACCACCTGCACCTCCGGCTC
>Ga0066836_10000062_pt1 | contig 39961 bp, 35 predicted proteins | sample ETNtaG_18_FD_71568 | JGI IMG/M metagenome (GOLD analysis project Ga0066836, IMG submission 71568) | Marine microbial and viral communities from oxygen minimum zone, Eastern Pacific Ocean - ETNP201302SV91 | ecosystem: Environmental > Aquatic > Marine > Oceanic | place: Pacific Ocean: Eastern... | reverse complement strand
TGGGGCATCATGGCCATTACATTCCCCGCGGGGTTACATATAGCGGCAAGATTATAAATAGAACCATTAGGGTTTGTTGGGAATTCATCCACAATGTTTCCATTATTATCACAATATTGGAACACAGTCTGGTTATTATTTATCATTTTATCTAATAATTCACCAGGGACAACAAAGCGCCCTTCTCCATGCGCTAGTGGGACATTTATAATATCGTTTTTTTTAAAATGCTGCGTAAAGGCACAACGTTTTGGCGGACCAGAGACTTTTAAGTTTGCCCAGGTATTATAATATCCAACACCAACAACTTTTTTATTTTTTATCCTTTTATTATCAGTCAAAGCTATGCTAACACCTTGGCTGATATCTCCAGGAACGAGACCGCTCTCAACTAGAATTTGAGCACCATTACAAATACCAATAACTGGCTTGCCCTTTGAGGCTTCTATTTTGATCTTTTTCATAATGGGATCTAGCGCAGCTATAATACCAGCTCTAGAGCGATCTTCATAAGAAAAACCACCTATAATTATATAGCCTTTGAATTGAGATAATAGCTTAGGAGAATTATTCCATAAAAACTCTACTGGTTCTATCCCTACGCGATGGCAAGCCATAATAGTCTCTCGCTCTGTATTAGATCCAGGGAATTCAACAATTGCCACAGCGTTTTTCATACCAAATTTACCCGTTTTTTTCCAGAAACAACCTGCCCGACCTCATAAGAATGCGTATATTTTTCCAATAAATATTTTGCCTTATGAACTGTACTTTTACTCAAAACCACTATCATTCCAATCCCCATATTAAATGTTCTAAACATTTCGTTCTCATCTATTTCACCAATTGACTGGATAGCAGAAAACACAGGCAAGGAAGGCCAGGAATCTTTTTGAATATTAACACCCAATCCATCTGGTAATATCCGGGGGATATTTTCCAGTAGCCCACCACCAGTAATATGCGCAATACCCTTAATGCTAACCCCAGCGTCCATGAGCGAAAAAACATGATTAGTATAATTAATGTGTGGTTCTAACAGAGTAAGCCCCAGAGGTTTTTCCAGTCCTTCGATATTGTCTTTCACATCATAATTGCCAATATTGAAAAATATTTTTCTAGCCAAAGAATAACCATTTGTGTGCAAGCCACTAGATGGTAAACCAAGCACTATATCACCAGGTTTAATTTTTTCACCAGTTATAATTTTTTCTTTTTCAGCTATACCAGTAACAACACCTACCAGATCATGCTCACCTTTTAAATAAGTGTCAGGCATCTCTGCTGTTTCTCCACCTACAAGAGATACGCCCGTATCACGGCAACCCTGCGCCATTCCAGAAACGATTTCTTCTATTACTGAAGGGCGAAGCTTATCGTTGGCTATATAATCTAAAAATGTTATAGGGCGTGCGCCCATTACGAGAATATCATTTGCGCATGCGCTTAGAAGATCAATACCAATGGTGTCAAACTTTTGCAGTTTTCGTGCAATGATGGTTTTAGTTCCAACCCCATCAATACTTTGCACCATAATAGGATCAGTATAGTGACTTAGGGTATTTTTTAAACTAAATAAAGATCCAAAACTTCCCAGCCCGGTAAGCACATCCGAGGTGTAAGTTGAATGAGCCTGATCTTTTATGCGCTCAACGGCTTCGTTTCCAGCATCAATGTCTACGCCTGCAGTTTTATAGTTGATTTTAGACATGTGAATTCATCCTATTTAAATCACAGCTTTTCTCTTAAGCCATTCTCCCAACTTTGTTTTGCATCTGCAATTAAAATATTAATCACATCATTAATTTTGATCCTTACTCCTTCTGTTTTGCCAATTATATTAGAAGCAATATTGTATTTATCAAAAACAGATTTTATTTCAGGGACATTTTCATTTTTTGACTCAAGAATAAAACCTCCAGTTTCTGAAAACAATATTTTTTCTTTAGACATGTCACTATTTATAGATACCCTACAACCAATGGAATTTTTAAAGGTCATTTCTGATAGGGTGGTTGATACGCCACCCTCTGAAATATCGTGGCAGGAAATAACTAATTCGTTTTCGATGCAGTCAGTTAATCCAAAAATTTGATTTTTCACCTCATTAAGATCAGGCTTTGGCAGGTTTGCCCCTAGTTCATTATATAAACTATAAAAAACAGATCCACCCAACTCATTTTTTCTTTTTCCAATCATAATTAGAGATGAGTTTTGTTCCTTAAAACTCATAGAAATAGATTGATTGACATTGTTTATTTTGCCAAGACAACTTACAATGGGGCTTGGGGGGATTGAATTATTTTTAGATTCATTATAAAAACTTACATTCCCAGCAATTATGGGGGTTGAGTTACCAACAGAATGCTTAAGGGTAATTGCATTACAGGCATCAGTTATTCCCCTAACACTCTCAACAAATTCCCACATTTGGTGAGGTTTTTCAGGATTCCCGAAACACAAACAATCCGTGATCGCGTGAGGAGTTGCGCCTACACAAGCAACGTTACGCATAGATTCAACCACAGAATTTATTCCACACCAATATGGATCAATTAGTCCATATCGAGGATTGTGATCCGTGGATAAAGCGATTCCTGTGTTTCTAATCTCTTTTGGATATTCTTTTGAATTAAACGGTGCCATTACGCCAGCATCTGCAAGTCCGGTCTCTGTATATATACGGCCCTGAACCTGTTTATCATATTTTTCATAAATTGGTTCCCTGCTGGCAACATTTTCATGGCAAAGGATGTTTAACAACGTTGTGTTATAATCAATTGGCTCGGTAATATTTGGTTCAGAAGAGTTTTGTTTTCTAGGAATAGACTCTCTGTTGTACATAAACCCCTTGGTTACCTCTGACGCTGGTGCATTAACAATCTGCTCTTTCCCATTATGAACGATATATTGACCGTCATTCCTTATTTTTCCTATTACCGATGCTTTTGCTCCGACACTTACATTTGGCAGATCAAAAACTTTATTGTAGTGGTTAATAATCATGGGCGTTATTTTTTGGGGACATACCCACATAAATCTCTCTTGTGTTTCACTGCACAAATATACCGATGGATGGAGATTGTCTAGACCAATATGTATTTTATCCATCCAGACCTCTGACCCATACCCCGATGTATCAGCCAGCTCTACGCTTGCGCAGGCTATGCCCCCAGCGCCAAGGTCTTTAAACCCAACCTTATCTATCAGTCCATCATTTTTGAGAATATCAAAAAGAGCATATGTGGATTTAAGCAAGTGGCGTTCTAAAAAAGCATTTGGCTCTTGGACTGCTCCTTTATTCTGTTCCTTTTTTTCTTCTTCTAGTTCAAGCGATGCAAAACTTGCGCCACCAAAACCGCTATTATCTGTAGGTTTTCCAATAAGAATTAGATCATAACCGTCTGCATTTTTTGGGGCATATGAATGAATAATATGATCTTCTCTTACTATTCCAAGAGTCACAAGCGTTACCAGACAATTTTCATTGTATCTTTCGTGATAATACAAATCTCCACCAATGTTTGGAATGCCCAATGGGTTTCCATATCCGGCAATTCCTGCAACAACCCCATCGTGTATCCATTTTGTTTTATTACTGTTTATATCACCAAAGCGGAAGGAGTCAGTACATGCAATTACCTGTGCCCCCATACACATTACATCTCGCACGTTTCCCCCAACTCCTGTTGCAGCACCTTCGTAGGGTACAATCTGCGATGGGTGATTGTGTGACTCATGGCTCATCACCACACACCACCGGTGTCCCTCGTCATCTTTTACAACAGATACAACGCCGGCGTCTTCTTTTGCTCCCAAAACTACATCAGGTCCATCAGTAATAAACTGCTTGAGATATTTTCTACTGCTTTTATAGCTACAATGTTCCGAACCCTGAATTGAAAAAAGAACTAGCTCTGCAAGCGATGGAGCTCGGCACAACATTTCATTTTGGACTTTTAGTGCTTCTTCAACAGAGAGGGGGATATTTAAGTCGCTTAATTTTGCTTGAATTTCAACCCTGTCAAGTCCAGAAAAATCAACGATTTCTTGAGTAAACGCCATTACCTTATAATAGTCTCGTGACGCTGTGGGCCAACGGAAACTATTTTTATTGGACATTCCACTTCATCCTCAATAAATGCAATATATTGTTTAAGGGTTTTTGGCAGAGCGTTAAACCCTTTGTCCCAGACTTTTTCTGGCAATGCCCCCCATCCGGGTAATGTTTTATATATTGGTTTTGCATTACGATATTGTGCCAAGCTAGCGGGCATTTCAGTAATATTTTCACCAAGGACATCATAGGCAACACAGACGTTTAATGATTCAAAATTATTTAAGACATCGAGCTTTGTAAGTGCTATCTCTGTAAGTCCATTTACTCTAACCGCTTGCCTAACTTGGACAAGGTCCAGCCACCCAACTCTTCGAGGCCGACCGGTTGTTGTCCCGTATTCACCACCTTTTTCTCGTAAAAAATTTGCGGATTGCCCATGTATTTCAGATGGCAAGGGGCTCTCCCCAACTCGACTGAGGTATGCTTTTACCACACCAATAATTCGTCCAATATCTCTAAAGCTGACACCTGTGCCTGTAGAAATATGTCCCGCGGCTGTATTCGATGAGGTGGTGAATGGGTAGACTCCATGATCGACATCAAGACTAATACCTTGCGCACCTTCAAAGAGTATAGATTTTCCATTCCTGTGGGCATTATAGAGTTCCACCGATGTGTCATGTATATAAGGTTTCAGCTCCTCTCCGTATTTAACATAAGAATTATATATTTTTTCTAGGGGTATATCAAAAGATTGTAGAAGCGCATTTTGTATTATTTTTTTAGCAAATGCATAACCTTTTTTTAATTTTTCTTTAAAAATGTCAGGCTCCAAAAGGTCAATGGTTCGAATACCATTACGAAACATTTTATCTGCATACACAGGGGCAATCCCTTTTCTAGTACTACCCGCAGCTAGCTTACCCTGATGGTTAGATAGGGCCTCATCGAGGGCAATGTGGTATGGCATAATTACATGTGCTCTATCGCTAACCATTAGCTTAGGAACAATTCCCTTTTTCTTGATGTAGGCTATTTCTTTAAGGAGTGCTTTAGGATCTACTACAACACCGTTGCCAATAATAGATATAGGTTCACCGTATACTATACCGGAAGGTATGAGATGAAGCTTAAATGTGTTGTCCTCAACAATCACGGTGTGTCCTGCATTGTTTCCACCATGAAATCGGACAACATAATCAGATTCTCCGGCAAAAAAATCAGTGATTTTCCCCTTACCTTCATCGCCCCATTGAGCACCAACTATCGCTGTAATTTTAGACAAATTGGAAGACACGAAGCGCCGAGGTTTGATAATTAAATTCAGGTGAAAATGTCACTAAAAACAGAAAAATGAAAGCGGAAATTATGTTATTTGCAAAACGAATAAAAATTTATTTAGCATCTTTTTTGTATCCAGTCTTTCTTTTTGCCCAGTTCAATATGTTTTTTAAGGGTGGAAAATAGTCCGATAATATAATTAAACCAGGGATGCCAAATATCCAACCTTGGAAAACGGGGATTAGACCACCAATAATACCTATAATGACAAGCAGTATACCCAAAGTAATGCGGAGAGGGTGCTTAATCATCTAAAGATGAATAATTAAATTATTTTTAATAACATCATTAAATCGATTGCTGTTTTTTTCAACAAGGTGTTTATCCAAAAAACTATGAGTTAAAACATTGACCAATGGCAAAGAAATATCAGAAGAGAGATCCCCAACATCCATAACATATTTAATGATAGGTGAAAATAATGGGATGTCGGTATAATCAAGGTGTTTAGTTTTTTGAATTATCAAGTGATATTTAGGATTCAACGAACTGGACATGAGACTATCTAAAAGCAGGTAATTATTTGGGTAGTCAGAATTATCCCACGTGGGGCGCCCCATAAATAATAAAGGCACATCAACTCCATCAGCTATGATTTTTTCTGGTAAGGGACTGACCCAACTATCAAAAACTATGCATGCTTTGATTCTTTTATCTTGGTACGTTGAAATCAATGCGGTAGCACCTCCATAAGAGTGTCCCCCAAGAGCGATGTTTTCAAGGTCTAATTTTTTATTTAAAACTGATCTGATTTGTTTTGTTTGTATTCTTTCTAATTGATTAATGAGAAAATGAATGTCTGCCCTGCGTGTATCCAATTGTTTTCTGCGAATATTTATGCTGTCTGGTAGACCTGTAATATTAGAACGATAGTCTGCGATACGCTGATCTGGGAAAACAGTTAGGTTTGCATCAAAACTATGGTCTGGTGCGATGACAACATATCCCCGACTTGCCAGGTATTCAAAAAGAACCTGGTGTAAGTGTCGTGAGCCAGTTATCCCATGTGAAAAAATTAGTATAGGCAGATTTTTCACCCGCTTTGTACAGGCAATGTTTTTATAGCTATTAGTTTTTACATATTCTAGGTGCCGAGGCAAGAAAGATGGCAACCTTCCAGCTGCGGCGATAGTTTTACCTCTTAGGGCAATATTGTCCAGATAGGGCTCGGGTTCGGAGCCACCTATATTATCCCCTGGGTACCACACTTGAGCCATTATCTCTCTTAAGTCGTCTGGTTTTTCTGGTGTAAACCATTCTAAGCGTGAAGAGTCTACCCAGTGAAATGTTTCAGTTCCGACATCAAATTCACCCCTTGGATGCGGTAGGTTAAAAACTGGTATAACCCAAGGCAAAATCAGCGCAATCAAAACCCAGAGAATAAGAACAGTTTTCAAAAGCCGATTTAAAATCCCACTATAGTATCTGTGCGATGCATACATAAATGGCATTATATATATAGCTGGTAAAAATTGCCAGCGTAATCCTTCGATAAAAAACTGTGTGATAGCGATAATAATTGCCGCAAGAATAGCATAGAGGAATATGGTTCTGTTTTTTTGGGTAAACAGAGCAGCTAAGGCTCCCAATATAATTATAATAGTAAGTATTTCTAAAGTACGCACGGTCTTGTCTTGTGTAAATTAAGCATAGAAAATATAAGAAGAATTCAGGTCATGGCATTCCATAAATTAGATCATAAATTTTTTTCCGAAGAAGAAATGCTTCAACGCTCGGTAATTTTTTTAAATCATATGCAAGAGAGAAGGAGTGTCCGAGAGTTCTCAAATAAACAGGTGCCGCTGGATCTTATAAAAAATGCTATTAAGATAGCGACATCTGCACCCTCGGGTGCAAATAAACAACCATGGCACTTTGTAATTATTAGAGACAGCGTGGTTAAAAAAGAAATTCGCCATGCCGCTGAAAAAGAAGAAAAAGCATTTTATGAGCATAGGGCTCCGGATGATTGGTTGGAAGATTTAAATCAATTTGGAACAAATTGGGAAAAACCGTTTTTGGAGAAAGCGCCTTACCTAATTGTGGTTTTTAAAAAGAATTATGATTTAAACGGTGAGACCCGGAAAAAAAACTATTATGTCAATGAGTCTGTGGGTATTTCATCGGGATTTTTACTTGCTGCTCTCCATCATTCTGGGTTGGCAACACTAACACACACACCTTCTCCGATGGGATTTCTAGAAAATATATTGCGTCGCCCTAAAAACGAAAGAGCGGTGCTTCTAATACCCGTGGGATACCCAGCGGACAATGCGGTAGTGCCAAAATTAATCAAAAAAGAATTTGGCGATATTTGTTCTTTGGTGTGATAATATTATGCCAGTAAGAATATTAGTGACCGGCGGAACATTTGATAAAGATTATGATGAGATTAATGGGAAACTATATTTTAAAGATACACACATCAAAGAAATCCTAAGATTGGGTCGCTCCAGACTTGATGTGAAAGTCAGGCAGATAATGCTTATAGATAGTTTGGATATGACTGACGCAGAACGAAAGTTGATTCTTAAAAACTGTTTGGATGTAAATGAGCGACAGATAGTTATTACCCATGGCACTGATACAATGACTGAGACTGCAAGGGTATTAGCAGAAGCAAGTTTAGATAAAACAATTGTTCTCACCGGTGCAATGATACCCTATAGGTTTGGTAGTAGTGATGGTTTGTTTAATATCAGTGGGGCATTGGCTTTTGCGCAAGTTTTACCCACCGGTGTATATATTGCAATGAATGGTTGCTATTTTCATTGGGAAAGAGTTTTTAAAAATAAAAAGTCGGGAATCTTTGAAGAAAAAGAGTAGAATTTTTAAAACTTGACAAAAACTCAATGATAACTTAGTTTCCTATTGGATTTATGGATTGGTAGGGGGTTTATTACCCTTTTTTAGCCTGATTGCTTCTCTGGAGTCATTTATTAACAGGGGGCATGCGTAAGTCTTGGGATAGTATAAAACAAAAATAATATTTCATTAATTAGTGGTGTAATTAAGCACACCTATAAAAGGCTTTTTAAACTGAATTCTATTTTTAATTCGGAGGTAGAAAATGAAATCGTTAGTAAAAATAACATTAAGCATTTTCCTTTTTGCTCAGGTTTATGGGCAGACTGAAGGGAAAATTAGTGGGGTAGTTACAGCGGCCGATGGCTCTGGGCTTGCCGGCGCAAACGTGCAGGTTGATGGGACATCTATGGGTGCCGCAACAGATGCAGAGGGTGGCTATACCATCCTAAATGTACCTGCGGGGAAATACTCTATGACTGCATCTTATATTGGATATAAAAACACCACAACTTCAAATATTGATGTCAAAACAAACCTAACAACACCTCAAGATTTTTCACTGGAAACATCTGCTGTGGCGGGTGAGGCTGTAACGATAGTTGGAGAAAGAAGGCTCGTTGAGTTTAGTGCGACAAACTCAGTCAGAAGTGTAGGCGCTGATGAAATTCAGAATGCAGCATCTAGGAGCGTAGAGGGTGTACTTGATATGCAGGCCGGTGTCACAATAACAAACGGCAACCTCCATATAAGAGGTAGTCGCGCGGAAGAAGTCGCCTATACTCTTGATGGTGCCCAGATAACAGATGTTATAAATACAGGTAGAGACGTCTCAGCTATTCCTGAGGCACTTGCTGAAATAACTGTTGAAGCCGGTGGCTATGGTGCCCATATAGGTGGCGCTAATTCTGGTGTTGTGAGGCAGACAATGCGAACAGGGGGCAATGAATTTGGCGGGAATGTACGTTTTGAGACTGGAGACTATGGTTATTCAGATTACACAGCAACATTGGGTGGCCCTGCTGGTCCTATCAAGTTTTTTGCTGCTATACGTCAGTCGCATGTTGATGATTGGAACCCAACATACTACGAAGACTTCATGATCGACTTAGATGGCGATGGGGTTGCTGATTCATTAGACAGTTATGTTTCAGGTGTAACGCCAGACGGTGATAGGTTGGTTGTTGATTTTAACACTGATAACGGGAAAGCGGTTCCACACAGAGCGGAAAACAATACCCAGTTTAATGGTACTGTTACCACAGACCTAGGTCCTCTTAATCTTCGTCTTTCAACCGTTGTTGATAATAGGGATGCGCAGAGCAACAGCCTCCCAATTTACCGGATGTTTAATACGGATCGACTTTCTAAAAGCGAAAGAGCATTGAACATGAACTCAATCCGTGGAAATTATTTTATTAATTCAGATATGTTGATCTCTGTTGGGGTTAGCAATTTGAGCAGGAAGTATGAAAGCTATGATGAGCTTTTTGGTAAGCCCGGTGATTTTGGTGATGCACTTTCATGGCATGATTCAGCATCTGTTGCTGCTGCTGGTGGAGATGCGTCATATTGGAAAAATTCTTACACATCTCCTGACCTCTACTACGTAGGTCAGTTTCCATTTCAGAGACCTGGTGATGTTACAACAGGCTGGTATAAGAATGAGAGATCTAGTACAGGGTTTGATGCTGGTCTGACTTGGCAGATGGGCGACCATGAGATTCGTGCAGGTTTTGATATGAAAAACTACACCTACAGGAAATATGGTTTTAGCACCTCCGCTATGTATGATCTAAATCGTATGATTGCCCAGGACTCACTAGATTGGGATGATGCGACCAGCGGTAGTAATGCTGATGTTACAGCGGCTTTAAGTCTATTCAACAGGAGCGGTCAAATAGGGTATGACGACTATGGAGTTGAGGTAGATAGTGATGGACTTGATGGTCCTAGAAAGCCTAAGACGTCTTCTTTCTATGTTAATGATAAATATGAGGCGGGTGACGTGGTTCTAAGTGCTGGGTTGAGAGTTGATAATTTTAACATGGATGATTATAGGTTAAAGGATACTGCCAATCCACCATGGGATGAAACAAACCAGGGTGTGAAAGAAGATGGTATAGAGAAATCTGAAAATAAAACTGCGATGCAGCCAAGGCTGGGCCTTGCGTTTCCTGTATCTGATGAGGTGGTGTTCCACTTGCAGTATGGTAAGTTTGCTCAGATGCCTGAGCTAGACCTTCCATATGCGTCATCACGTTATATGCATCTGGTTTGGGGTGGTCAAAACTATACCCCTGATCCAATGGGATTTGACCTTGACCCGGTGTTGACTACACAGTATGAGGTTGGTATGAGCTACCAATTCCTCCCTGATGCGGCTATTGATGTAACCGCGTATGCGAAAAACACCACAGGGCAGGTAGTTTTAAATATTTATCCAGAAGTAGAGATTGATAATACAAATGGTGTAGAGCCAAGCTCTAAATATTATACAAATGGTGATTTTACTACAGTTAATGGTGTAGAGTTTACTCTTAGGACTAGACGTATTAACCGTCTGCAGACCTACATGTCTTACACTTACGCAGATGCTAGGGGTGTAAACTCAGACCCGAATTCTAACGCAGGAAACTTGAGCCAGAGTATGCTCTCGCCTCCTCCAATGATGATTAATCCACTGTATTATAATAATAAGCATCGTGGTGCTCTTTCAATGGATTACCGATTTGGTGATGACGATGGAGTTTTGTCTGGACTGGGTGTAAATGTTCAATACAAATTTAATAGCGGACATCCGTTTACTCTTAGCGATGGTGGTATGGGGCAGCGCGCTGCATACGCAGGGGCATTGTTACAGGACGCCAGATCTAGAGAGCCTCAGGAACCTGTTGGACAGTCTACTACCCCGTGGCAGTCTTTTGTCAATCTTAAGGTTGACTACAGTCTCAAGCTAGGTGGAAATAGCATTCAATTGTTTGCTTATGTAGAAAATTTAATGGACACGAAAAACGTTGTGAATGTTTACTCGCGTTCAGGGAATGCATATGACGATGGTTTCTTAACTGACCCAGCTCTAAGTAGTGAAATTGTTGCTGCTCAAGGAGAATTGTATTCCACACTTTATGAAAATGTAAACTTAGATAACCGCCAGCATTACCAATGGGATTTTGGTAGAGATTTATTTTCTTCTCCAAGAATCGTAAAGTTTGGCGCAAGTGTCAATTTCTAATTAATTAAAAATTAAAAAAGGTAGTTAGAAACATGAAAAAACAATTGTATTTAACAATATTAGCACTGTGTGTTACAGCGCCTCTTCTTGCTAAGTCAATAGGAGAGGTAGAGCCAGTGTTTAAATCAACTGAGATTGATGCGGTGTCTAATCCGGCTCTTTCTGTTGTGAATATTAATAATCATGCCTACTGGATCTATAAAGATGGTAGTGGTACTACGGCCGGAAGTCCAAACGGGCAGCAGGCTGATTATCCTATCTTTACGGGAGGTCTAATCTATGAAGATGGTATGCTTTGGGGTGTTAAAGCTAGCGAGTATCCAAGTTCAGAGCCGGTTCGTGTAGGGGGTTCAACCTACTACAAAGGATTAAAAGCCGGATACGTTGTCCACAATGACGCTGGTGAGGTTGTTGGTGCTGATGATCCTGCAAACCACCACGCCTGGCGAGTTAGGACTGATTGGAACACTGCTGATCTAACCAAAGATGCGGCTAACTTTTATGCTGTTTCTACCAGTGATGTGAGCGATGAGCAGGTTCAGAATGTTAAAGATCAGTATGAGTCTGATTGGATGAACTGGCCTGCGGCATGGGGCGCTCCTTATGAAGATACAGATGGGAATGGTTCTTACGATCCAACTGTAGATATTCCTGGGTATCCCGGTGCTCACCAAACTGTGTGGACCATTGGTAACGATGTTCCTACTATTGTTGATGCTAGTGGCACACCGACCGGTGTAGTGCAAGAAACCGCACCATCACTCTATGGTGCAAGTGCCGTGGGTGTTGAATTGCGCGTTACTATGTGGGGGTATGCTTATGGTGCAAGTGACCCACTCGGAAATGTGGTGTTCAAAAAAGCAGAGCTCACATATACAGGATTAGAGTCTAGTTCTGAAACTATTAACCCAGACACGCTAGATGATGTATATTTCACTCAGTGGTCTGACCCTGACTTGGGTACCTATACCGATGATTATGTTGGGACAGATGTTGATCTTTCTTTTGGTTATGTTTACAATGGTAACAGGTTAGATGGTGTTTTTAATGGTATCTATAATCTCCCGTGTCCTGCTGGGGGTTATGATTTCTTACAGGGTCCTGCAGATAATCAAGATATCGATGGTGATGGAGATTTTACTGAATATCTGCCTATGACATCTTTCACCTACTTTGGTGCAGGATCTTCGATTAGTGACCCAGATCTCTCGAGCTATAATGGATCCTTACAATTTTATAATTTGATGGAAGGCTTTCTTCCACGTCCAGAGTATCCTGAACAGATTCCTTGGACTGATCTATCAACAGGAGAGTCGACCAAGTTTGCTCTTTCTGGTGACCCTGTTTCGGGCTCAGGTTGGATTGATGGTGTGCAGCTACCCCCTGGAGACAGGAGGCTGGTAATGGCAAGTGGCCCTTTTACAATGACGAGAGGTGAAACAGCTACTGTTGTACTTGCCTTAGTCGCGGGGACAGGTTTGGATGCTGTTTCTTCGGTATCTGTAGCAAAATATTATGATACATATGCGCAGTATGCCTATGACCAAGATTTTTCATTGCCTAATGCTCCAACAACTCCTTCTCTAACTGCTATTGAGATGGATGGAAGGATATCATTAGACTGGGGTTTTGATGCCAATGCTGTTTCAACAACAGAGTCAACAGTTAGCGCAGGTTTTGAGTTTGAAGGATATAATGTCTATCAGCTTCCTGCTGCTGGAGCTCCATTGACTGAAGGCGTGAAACTTGCGACCTACGATAAGGTTAATCTTGTACAAAATATTTTGGATGCTGATGTAGACGCTTTAACTGGACTTGTTGTGAATGTTGTTAAACAAACAGGTTCTGATGCCGGTGTGCAAAGGTTTTTCGATACTGATTACGATGAGATTAGGGGTCGTCCAATGTCAAATGGTATTACCTACCATTTTGCTGTAACTGCCTATAGTTATTTGGCTGATAATGAAGGAAGCCCATTTAAAACATTGGAGTCTTCAGAGGCTAGAGTATCTGTAACTCCTCATTCTGCGAGTCCAGGTGTGAATGTAGCTAACCCTAATGGGTCTGATGTTACTGTTTCACATGATGGTACTGCAAATGCTTCTGTTGATGTTAATATATTGAATTCAAATAATTTAATAGATGAATCCTACAGAGTATTTTTTGATACACAACAATACTATCGCGATATGAATGGTGTCTGGCAAAAGGCTGACACTCCTGGTAGAACTGTTGGAAAAGTAACAGATTGTTCTGGTTCTACTATTACCGCAACTGCGATAGCATCTGCTGATGTTGGTACGATTGATTTAAAACTAGCTTTCGATCTTGTGTGTCCAGGTGGTGCGTGGATAGATGGTATGCAAATGGTTTTCCCTGAAGGATTTGCCGCAACTGTTAATAGTTACGCAATTACAGGAGGCGGAAATGTTTGTTCCTATGGTACAGACTCAGGCCAGAACTGTGATAACCTCGATGGGACATGGTCCGGAGACACCCTTACCTATGGTAATGACCTGCGCACAGGATTTGGTGCTTTCGAGTCGAGTAATGAGTTTACTGTAAATTATACGCCAGCAGGCGATTTTACTCCGGTGGCAGTCTCATATGTTATTTGGGATGATGGATATGATGGAACAGTTGTTGATGGAGAAGGTACCTCCACTGCCTCTGAGCTTGGTTTTGAATACAAGACAGAATATCACTGGAATATGGCTACCGGTGGCGGAACAATGTTATTAGAAGATCAGACATTTGTAAATGGTGCTGATCTATATGGTGGAATGAGTGTTGATAACATGTCAAGCCTACACTATAATTCTTCTGCGGCTGTTACAATTAATGGTTTTCAGGTTAATGTAAACGGTGGCTATGATGCTCCTAATGATGCCTTTGACCATACGGTTGGTGCTGGCCCAGCAGATATTAGTGTTGTTGGCGCCTCTAATTTTGATGTTGATTCTTATGCGCAAAATGGTTGGGCGTTGACTGCGAGAGCGGTTGATACTTGGGGAGCTGGGATTACATCTGTTGATTATCTTCAGAGAGACATTCAAGTTAGATTTACTGGAGAGTTTGAGGAAGAGCCCACTACAACTTCAGGTGGAGTTGTTTATTATGCAGCAAAAGCTGAAGGAGGTTCAGACGCTTGGATTCATGGAGCCAGACTTAGTGAATTGGCTTTACATCCAGGCGCAAATAACCTTGGCGATGGTGCTCCATTCAGGATCCGGGTTCCTTTTGAAGTTTGGGACATGGAGGCTGAAGGCGGACCTGAACAGATTGACATAGCTATTTATGATAGAAAGCAAAGTTATAATGAAGGTGATACAGTCTATGCTTTCAACCCATATGATCGTATGTATACACATTTTATTCATCTAGCTTATCAGGAAGATGGGCAGTATGGCACTGTATGGGAAGACGCAGGTAATGGTTTTTCTACAATTGAAAATAATTTAACTTGGAATGCGGTCTGGTGGTCTGCCCAGTTTAATCAGGGTGATACACTGACATTTAATTATGCAAACCCAATCCAAGCTGGTATAGATGAGTTTTCATTTTCAACTACTGCAAATACAGTTTCATCTTCGAATGATCTTTCTGCTGTAAGTGTTTATCCAAACCCTTACTATGGATTTCATGAGTTAGAGCAGGCCAGAAATGATAAATATGTATCATTCAATAATCTTCCTGCAGATGCGACTATTAGGGTCTATTCATTAGGTGGTACCTTTGTTCGTGAGATTGTCAAAAGTGATGAGACGCAGTTTGCAGAATGGGATTTGAAAAACCAATATGGTTATCCTGTGGCTAGTGGACTTTATATTGTACGAATTGAGTCTGGATCAGAAGAAAAGATTCTAAAGCTTTCTCTTGTTCAAGAAACTCAAGTTCTTAAGTACTATTAATCAATTAAATAATTGGAGTGATAAAAATGAAAAAGATTATTTTAACGATTATTCCAGCTTTGGTCTTAAGCTCAATCGTTTTGGGGCAAGGATCAAGGATGGGTACGGCATCTTCTACGCAGCTGCAAGTAGTTCAGGGATCTAGATACTTATCTGGTGGCGGAGCTGCGGCGAATGCGGTTGGTATGGATGCGGTCTATTGGAATCCTGCAGGGTTAGCCCTTTCTGAAAATGGTGTAGATGCTATTTTTTCGAATAGGCAATATATCGCAGATATTTCAAATAATTATTTTGGTGTGTCTGTTGATTTTCTCGGTATGAAAATGGGAACAACTGTTCGTACTTTCAACATTGGAGATATCAATGAAACCACTGTATGGTCCCCGGATGGTACAGGGCAGGTGTATACCCCCAATTTTTCAATTGTGGGTGCGACTGCATCAAAACAACTTTCAGATAATACAAGTGTTGGTGTAAACGCTAATTACATAAGAGAAAGCTTTGGTCGAGTTGCTGCTAGTGGAATGGCCTTTGACTTAGGTGTGCAGTACCAGGACTTAGCTTCTGTAGAAGGACTGGATGTGGGTTTCGTATTGCGGAACTTTGGCCAACCTGTGAAATATGATGGTGAAGGTTTAGGTATTTCTGCAACGGCTACGGGTAGCGATAGGCCTGTAGAATATTATAAAGTAGATGCCGCTGCTTTTGATCTCCCATTCGCATTTGATATGGGCGTTGGTTACTATATCGCTGGTGCTAATCTTGGATTTACTTACACAAGTAATTACTATGCAACTGATGAAATCAAATTACGCGCATCCTATGATGTAGGTGATCTTGCATCTGTTGGTGTTGGTTTTCAACAATCCTTGGAAGCTAAAGAACAAAGCCAACAAGGAGACGGCATTCAAGCAATAGCGGCCGTTGATCCTGTATGGTATAATAATCCTTTCGATGGTCTTTCTTTTGGTGGATCCTTGAACGTCTCACAATTTGTAGGTATGAATCTAGTACTTGATTTTGCGATGCTTCCCGCTGGTGATTTTGGAACCAATCAGGTTTTAACAATGCGAGTAGGATTTTAGATTAAGATTGTTTAAAAAAGAAGGGCAGGTTTTTCCTGCCCTTCTTTTTAATTAAAAATAGAATTAAGCATATTATATAATTCTGGATTTGGCATATTACGACCTAGATATATTTCATGGTTGTCTTTATGTAGAATCATCTCCCAATGTAGATGAGATCCTGCCCTAGATCCTAAGGTGCTCTCTCTCATACCAGTATTCCCAGAATTACCAATCAACTCACCTGCATTTATTTTATATCCTGGTATTATTGGGTCGTCAATATGTGACAAATGTGCATAAATTGTGATAGCTCTGAATCCAGGCACTAAGTCAAATCCATGATCTAGAAATACTGCTTTACCAAGTAAAATGCTATTAAAAATATCGGATGGTGTATGACCAACTTGTGCACTCACGTCTAACATATTTTCCCTAAAACCGGCTGGGACTTCATTGAAATTATGGTCCGAGCGAACAACTATTCCATCAGCGACAGCTCTTACAGGTGTTCCCCAATTTGCAAAAAAATCAATTCCACGGTGTGTACCGCTTCTATATTTTCTGGGTGCGTTTGGAAGTCTCATAGTTCTTTTGGGAACTTTAATGCCCGCACATGGCAATATTAACTTTAAAGAGTCTACCCAGATTGGATTGAATTCAAAGATTTCTTCTTTTGCGATTACAAACTCTTTATTGATTACTGTAAGAACTGATAAAGGTGAATTTTTTGGGGATTCTCCGATCTGACCATATGCAGATTGAAATAATAAAATAAATAGAATAATTATTTTCATTTATGCTAAGAGGAAGTTTAGACCATCAATACAAGCTATAATTGGTTCACCAATAAATCCTTTTATGTTTTCACCTTTTATAATTGAATCTTCCTGCCCTGTCCCAAAACTATAATCTTTGTTAAAAAAAACAACAGCTGTTTTAATATTAATTAAATTTATTGTTTCCAAAATTGTGATTTCATTTTTTGCCCATGATGTTGGAATTAAAAGAAGACCATCTGCCCAATTTCGATTCCTTTGTAAAAAATTAATTGCCTGAAATAATTTATGCGTCTGTAAAAATTTTAGTTTTGTATCATCTTTTACAGTATGGTTTCTAATTGCTTTATTGAGTCTATCCAAAGTAAGCCGATCATTTAAACTTGCTGACTTCAGACCCAGTAAATTCAAGTTTGGACCTTCTAAGATTAAAATATTCATTTCAGTGGAATCAGGTTGCCTATAATATATCCAATGATCATTCCTATTAAAAGTGCCAGGGTTAAGATTCTTCCTTTTGCGAATTCAGTGGCATATCCTTTCTTTATAGCAAGGCCTGAAACCACAGTTCCCATTGCGTTGAAAAGCCAAAAGATAGGTATCGTTACTATTTTTATAATCATAGGCCCAATTATAGGAATAGCTGCTATTAAAGCACCAACACCAACAAATACTTCAGTAAAAACACTTATTACAAATGCCAAAAAAACAATTATCTTTTTATCTATGCCATAGTTAACAGCCAAGACTATTATAACTGCGATTATGATCCAGAAAAGTATTTTTTTATAATATGTTTTTAATATGTTTTCGTTTTTCATGTTCAGATTATTACTAAGAAAATATATAAAAATGTATTGATAATTTGATTAATTGTAAACGTGAATTACTTTATTTCAATCTATATTTCAATATCGTACTGTATTCATAAGCAGTGTTTGATTCTTCGGTTTTTGTAACAATGGTTAACACACTGTCTTCAATTTGGTAAGCACCATAAGTTGTATCAGACTCGACTAAAATTGTTACATAGCTACCATCAGCATACCAAATACCTTCACCATTTTTTTTAATACCATCATTTATTACATTAAAAGATATAGACCCAGATTCAGAAAAGGATAGAGTTTCAACATTATTTTTATCGTTATATACTATTTTGATTTCCTCTCTTTTCGCCTGAGTTATAGTTGTCATTGATTGGAATACCCAAGAACCGATTAATCTCAAATGTTCTAAATTAGGTTTAGGTGTAACTTGATTCTGTTGAGCAAATATAAAAAAACTGCAGATAATAAAATATAAAGTAATCGCTATTTTCATTCCAATTCCTTTAACAATTTTAAGAAAATAGGATACACTATTACTAGTTTTCTTTATCGGAATTACGTTGTGCAAATAACGATACCCAAGGAGTTTGCAATTTAGCTAAAATAATTTGTTTTTTCTTTGATCTTGAAACCCAAAGCTCTCTTACAAAATTATCATTTATAATATATTTCATAAAATAATCCTTTATTTCACCAATGTTTTGTGATGAATCAGTTATACTTATATCGAGCCTATAGTGATCACACAAAATAGAATCTACCCCACCCCAGGCCATAGAAGAGTCTGCCCAAATAAATCGAGCTTTCCCAAGGCGACCCTCATGCTCAAAATTGAACCATTTGGTATCCAAATTTTCAGGTGAGAATTTTTGAACCATTGCAAGCATTGTAAGTATTGTATGTATAGGATTTGTTATAGTAACTATTTTTTCATCATCATAACTAATGCTAGTATTAGTTATGTTTTTACCTAACAAAGTTCTTTTATAAGATCCTTGTTGTATTTTTTTTGACCAGGAAATTAAATTGAAATTATTAGAATCGTATTTAGCACTGTATAAATTATTTGTAGGCCATATTAGATCTAATAGCCCTCTATTTTGTACTATATACTCGATTTCACCAGGAGTATGTATGATTTGTGTTACATCTGTAGCATGATATCCAAGAATTGTAATTTTATAAGATTGACATAAAATATTACTTAATAAAAATAAAAATGCGATCCTCACTTTCATTTTTTCCAAGAGTACCTTTCATTAATCCCTAAAATAGCAACTACGGGAATATAAATAGGTTGAAGAACTGCCCATAGAGAGTATACAAAGGGATTAAATTCTTTTTCAAATAATTTTCCCCCAAGCACTAGAACAAAACCGTCTAAAATAAATTTCATTCCAAACATAATAAACCAATTACTTTGTAGGAATATCGAAAGACAAATAATTATATTAAATAAAAATGAGGTCAACAAAAATAAAAAGAATAAGGGGTTTTTTTGATAATTATCTTTTGAATTGGATGCCCAGCGTATGCGTTGGTTTAAAAATTCTTGGATAGAATTAACGGCCCTTGTTTTTACAAATGAGTTAGGGTCAATATGTAAATAACCTCCTTTAATTTTTGATATTGATTGCACTAAATACATATCATCCCCGGAGACTTTATGTTTAACAGAATCAAATCCACCGATAGCAAAAAAATCATCTTTATAATATGCAAGGTTTTGTCCTGTGCCTGACCAAAATTTTTTCCAACCTGCAGCACCTGCATTTGCTACAATAATAGATAAAAAGTCAATTTTTTGATAGAGTTCAAATAATGTATTATTATTGATTATTTCAGAATAACCAATTGTAATACAGTTGTTGGTTAAAACGCTATAAGCCATACTAGATGCCCACAGCTTTCCAACTCTACAATCTGCGTCTGTAGTTATAATTATTTCTCCTGTTGCTGCTTCAATTCCTTTTGTTAGGGCATACTTTTTAGGAGTCATTTTATTTGATGGAGTGTCAATTCTAATATTTTTTATAAATGCATAATTACTTGCAGCGGTTTGCAATATGCTTGTTGTAGAATCTGTAGAGCGATCATCTACAATAATAATTTCTAATTTTTCTATTGAATATTCCTGCTTTATTAAATCTTGTAAAAGGTCGGGTAAATTGATCTCTTCATTCCTCGCAGCGATCACTATTGATATGTTAGGTAGTTTTTCTAGGCTGGTAACGGGGAGTGTATTGTGTTTAAACAACCCAGAAATAATAAATAAAATAAAAGCCAGGTATATACTGAAACAAAATAAAAAAATTAAAAACAAAATTTATATGTTAAGTAATGAACCTGCAATTATAAAATAAAATAGAACACCAAGTATATCTATACTTGTTGTTACAAATGGCCCGGTTGCTACCGCAGGATCGATATCTAATTTTCTTAAAACAAGAGGCGTGAAAGTACCCACACCAGTCGCAATTAACATTGAACAACAGATGCTTAGGCCAATAACTAGTCCAATCATTGGGTCTGTCTCAATAAATTTAAAATTTGCAAAAATTCCAAGCATTATACCATAAAGTATCCCAAGAATTAATCCTACTTGTAATTCTTTGAATAAAATTTTGAATTCATTCCCGATTTCGATTCTACCCGTTGCTATACCACGTACAATAATGGTAGAAGACTGAGTCCCTATATTACCACCCATCCCAATAATCACAGGTATAAATGCAGCAAGCGCAATAATACTTTCCAGCATATTTTCATATGCACCAATCACCGAAGCGGCAATTATACCGCCAACCCAACTAGCCAATAACCAAGGCAGTCTGGTCTTTGCATTTTCCCATGAAGATTTTAAAAGGATCTCTCTATCTTTACCTGCACCAGCCATCTGTAAAAAATCTTCAGTAGCTTCTTCTCGTATTACATCCACCACATCATCAACAGTAACAATTCCAAGAAGTTGATTATCCCTATCTACAACAGGGACTGCGAGATAATTATATTGTGCAACAATTTGTGCTACCTCTTCTTGGTCCGTTTCAGGTCTAACAGAGTGCACCTTTTTAATCATTATATCTTTGAGTATCGTACTACCAGAAGTTGTTGCTAGAGCGCGCAAAGAAGCTACACCCACGAGTATATCGTCAGCATTTGTTATATATAAATAAAAAACCATTTCTGCATCTTTTTGATCTTGGAGAGTATGTAGAGCTTCGCTGCAGGTTGTATTTTGATGTAATGTAAAAATATCTGTCGCCATCATTGAGCCTGCAGAATCATCTGGGTATGCCATGATTTCTTCAATCTCTTCTTGTTCTTCGGCATTTAATAAGTCAATCACAGATTGTGCTTGATCATTTTCTAAGGCACCAAGTATATAACTTTGATCATTTGTAGAAGCGTATTTAATTATTTTTGCAATTCGATCTGAATTTTTGAGGATAAGTAATTTTTCAATAAGTGTATCATCTAACTCTACTAAAAACTCTATAGTGTGTTCAGGGTTTTCCATTAGATCAAATACCTGTATTTGTTGTTCATCATCAAAATATCGAAAAACAATTGCCAGATCTGCGGGATGTGTTTTATTAATTAATTTAATAAGGTTTGTTTGAGCATGGCGTCTGAGTAATCGAGAAAATGTATCTTTTAATATGGTTATTTCATGTTTGAACATTTCTTTTCTTATTATGCTAATAATGGTTCTTAGTTATGTTTTTAAAACTATATACTGTAATTGTGATTGCAATTAAAATAATCCAGGGAGCTACGTGTCCATGCCATAAATAAAAAGAATTATCATTGGATTCTGAAAAAGAAATGAGCATCGCCATTGTGTTATTCAATCCATGAAGAATTAATGAGGGGATTACAGAATTAGTTTTCCATGATAAAAAACCCAATAAAACACCTAAAAGATATATCTGTAAAAACCAATATGGATTCATATGAATCATGCTAAAAAGAAAAGCTGTTATAAGCACAGCTCTTGTAACATCTTTCCAGTGTTTTTCTAAAAATTGTTGTAAAAAACCTCTAAAAAGTAATTCTTCTCCAAGAGGGGCTAATATAGCTACTGCCACGAATAATAAAATAAAACCACCAAGCGATTCTGGTTTCAACAAATCATTTAAATCAACAATATAATCTGGGGCAGGAACAAATATTTGGATTATGCGATCTAATTCGTCAGATAAAATAATTATTCCAATAGAAAAAATGGTGGTAAATAATATTGTTTTTAAATCAATAGGATTTAATCTAATGGTTTTTATTATTGGTTCATTTTTTAATTTTAGAAAAAGTAATAATGGCAAGAGCATAAAACCCTGCCCAATAATAAATGAAATAAAAGTATAAATCTTTTGAGATGCTTCAGGATTAGATAAACCAATACCTAGTACCAGACCTCCAGATAAAAAAGCTGTAAGGATAGATATGATAACAATAATAAATGCTGCTCTGATACTGATTGAGTTGTGCATAGAGAATGGGCTCCCGATGTTTTACTTTTATACTATACAATAATGCTAAAATTTAAGAAAAGGTCATTTAAAACTATACTCTAATTACAGATTTTGAAAAACTTAGACTATTATTTTTCCGCAAATGATGACAAATACATTAAAATTGCGCCAGCAGAAGCAACGTTTAGTGATTCTCCAGATCCATGCTTGTTTATTGATATAAACTTGTCAATGTCTTTTACAAGCTCTTTGGAAATCCCCCATGCTTCATTTCCCATTACTAAAACATGTTTTTTGGGGAATTTATATAGCGATGTATCTTCTCCTCTATGTTCTCCGGCTATTATTTGGTGTGTATCACTAAACTGAGTTAATTGTATTTTACTATAGATAGATATGGTAAAATGTGCTCCCATACCCGATCTTACAACTTTAGGATTAAATGGATCTACACAACCAGGTGATAATGCAATATTTTTTATGCCAAACCAAGCCGCTGAACGCAATAAAGAACCCATATTTCCAGGGTCCGAAATTTTATCTAAAAACAACCAATGATTACTACTAAAGTCTGGTTTCTTTTTTTCTGGAATATCGCAAGTTGCAGCAATGCCTGAGGGTGTTTGAGTTGTTGCTAGTTTTTGAAATTGTTTATTCGTAATAGTCTCATAATAGACTTGATTATTCGCAATAGTTTCAAGCCAGAATTGATTTTCTTTTTCAAAAAGATTTGTACACACTATCGAGTTAAGTTTTATTTTACAATCTAATGCAGATTGGATAAGTCTTTTCCCTTCTAATATGTATTCTCTGTATTTTTTACGAAACTTATTATATTTAAGCATCTGAATTTTTTTATACATATTTGTGTTCATCACCTTTTTAATTGAATTAATATCTTAATATAGTATAAATAAATCCAAAGGTTGATTTATTAAATGAATTCTGTCTTGGTGAGTTCATTCCCTACCGGTAATTTTATAACATGATCTTAAACTATATTTTTATATGAGCAAAGGACTACCAGAAAGAAAAAATAATTTCTCGGGATGGTATACACAAGTTGTCAATAAGGCAGGCTTAGCTGACTATGGCCCTGTTAAGGGGACAATGGTAATTATGCCTTATGGGTTTCAATTATGGGAAAACATAAAAGAGACATTTGATAAAATGATTAAAAAGACAGGTCATGTAAATGCCTATTTCCCTCTTTTTATTCCTAAATCGTTTCTAGCGCGTGAAGCAGAACATGTAGAAGGTTTTGCAAAGGAATGCGCTGTGGTTACACACACCAGGTTAAAAGCAGATAAAAATAAAGGAGTAACAATAGACCCTGATTCTAAATTGGAAGAGGAGATTATTGTTCGGCCTACTTCAGAAACTGTGATATGGTCAATGTATAAAAAATGGATCCAATCTTATAGAGATTTACCTATTCTAATTAACCAATGGGCGAATGTAGTTCGATGGGAAATGCGCACAAGACTTTTTTTACGTACTAGTGAGTTTCTGTGGCAAGAAGGACACACAGCACATGCAACCAAAGAAGAAGCTCAAAAAGAAACGCTAGATATTTTAGAACTCTACAGAAAATTAGCAGAAGATTATCTTGCTATACCTGTATACACAGGCGTTAAAACCAATGCCGAAAAATTTGCAGGCGCGGAAAAAACATACTGTATTGAGGCAATGATGGGAGATAAGAGAGCCTTACAGGCAGGTACGTCTCATGATCTTGGGCAAAATTTTGCGAAAGCATTCAAGGTAACATTTCAAACACATAATAATAAAGAACAATTTGTTTGGGCGACAAGTTGGGGTGTAAGTACTCGTTTGGTTGGTGCCGTAATATTAACACATGGTGATGATAAAGGATTAAGATTGCCACCGAAGATTGCCCCAATTCAAGTTGTTATAATACCAATAACAAAAAATGATCATCAAGAAAATGATATTAAAAAATATATTAAACCTATTGTTGATTTATTAAATCAATCAAATGTACGAGTTCATCAAGATTGGACAAATAATTCTCCAGGATTTAAGTTTAATGAATGGGAAATGAAAGGTGTTCCAGTTAGACTAGAGATAGGCCCAAGAGATATTAGAAATAATAAGGTAATGTTGGTAAGAAGGGATACGGGAGAAAAAGTAAATTATAGTATAAAAGAAATATGTAAAATAATTCCAGAGATTCTTGATGCAATTCAAATTGGATTATTTGAACAGGCAAAATCTTTTCGAAACAAGCATACCCATAATGCAAAAAACTATGAAGATTTCAAAAAAATTATTTTGAAAGGAGGTTTTGTCAGATGTGGTTGGGATGGGACAGATCAAACTGAAAAAATAATCAAAGAACAAACAAAAGCAACTATTCGTTGTATACCATTTGATGAAAAACCAAAAAGTCTGTTATGTATTTTTTCAGGAAAACCCGCCAAACATGAGGTTATTTTTGCTAAGTCATATTAGTTCATATTAACATTAATCTCAATGATTGTTCGGACTCCTGCAATTGTATTAAAGTCATTTCCGTATGGTGACACCTCACTCATCGCAAAATGTTTTTCAAAAGATAATGGGAAAATTAGTTTAATTGTAAAAGGTGCACGAAAGAAAAAATCTCTCAAAGATTCTCAATTTCAACCTTTGAGCTATATCGATCTTATTTATAATTATAAATCTAAGAGAAATATACACACTGTCTCAAAAGTGGAGTTTATAGAATATTGGTCAAATATTTTAGATGATTTACGTAGTATCACATTATCAATGGCAATTTTAGAAATAACAGATAAAACCCTTTCAGAGAGCGATCCAAACCCAAAACTTTTTTCAATTTTAATAAAAACCTTGCAATCATATAACAAAAGACAAACTAATCCAAATTTACTATTTTGGTTTTATGAATGCACACTACTTACTCAACTTGGTTTTCAACCAAATTTAGATCAGCGCGAATTACCAGGATTGATTCTTCCTGACCCCAACAGTGGACCAAACAGCGGTATGATACTTGCAAGTTTGTTGGCTGGTGATATAAATAAACTTCCGACAGAAGATATTACAAAATTAGATCGTAAAATAATCAGCGAGTATCTTTGGCTTCTTCTGTGTTATCATTTTGATGATTTGCTAAAAACTAAGTCTGTAAAAGTTGTCAGAGAAATACTTTGCTAATATTGATCAGAATAAATTGCTGCTTCCTAATGATTGTTTCGAAAAATAAAAAATAGTAAACCTATTGTTTTATTAAAATCTGTAGATTCATCCAAATAATGAAATTTCAATTTCAATCAAATCCCAGCCAATTTTATTATAAACCATCGGTTTTCACGGATGCAATAAAAGTTCTGGTGTCATTTAATTTTTGTATATTTATTCTGCAAACTATTTCCAATGCAGAAAATCTTTTTTTTCCATTATTTGGATTAGTACCGAAGCTGGTATGGTCAGAATTAATGATTTGGCAACCATTGACATACATGTTTCTCCATGGCGGCGTTTGGCATGTTCTAATTAATATGTTTGTACTATGGATGTTTGGTAGTGAACTAGAAAAACTCTGGGGAAAAACAAGATTTTTAAACTATTATTTTATAACAGGCATAGGTTCAGGTATAATTACTATGTTTTTTGGACTTAACTCTATGACTCCAATTGTAGGAGCCAGTGGGGCTGTATATGGTGTTCTTCTCGCATATGGACTGACATATCCTAATCGAACAGTATACCTATACGGACTGATCCCTATTAAATCACTTTGGTTTGTAATGGGAATTGGAATAATTGCCTTTTTTTCTTCTTTTAATAATGGAACTCAAATAAGTCACCTAACTCATATATCTGGTATGGTGATAGGGTATTTTTTATTAAAAAAACCAATTAGTTGGAGAACATTGTGGTTTTCAGTATCTAAAAAAATTAAGGAACACAGGGTAAAGCAAGAAGAAAGGAAGGTATTAAAGCAGTACGTGATAGAACGTGATATAGATGTTATTTTAGATAAAATTAACAGAGAAGGGTTCAATAGTTTATCTAAAGATGAGCAGGATCGTCTTTATAGAGGAAGCCAGTCACTTTCACGGGGTAAAAAGAAAGATTAAATATCAACATTAGTTATTTCTTGCTTTAATTCTACTTAGTTGATTAAAATACGTTAAGCCAAATATAGGCTTACAACTGCGGAGTTCTACTTGGATCATAGATTCAATAAATATTTATTGGTGTTTTTAATATCAATCCTGTTAGCGACATCATTTATAGATGTTAGCAAAAATATTACTCAGGATTCTTTTGTGTTTAATCGTGATTATAAATACCAAGAGTATAATCCTATCACCTGCGGGATATCTGTTCGAATATTATATTGTTTAATCTCCTTAAGACTCCAATGGTCTGAGAATAGCTCATCATATTTCAATCTAATAAAAACATAGAAATTATATTATGGCAGACAAAGAACAAAATAAAGTAATTGATTGGGGAAGTCCTTTAGGTTTTTGCATTGCTTTTTTAACTATTGGATTTGGGATTTTTTCTCTTAGCCTTGACAACCCATTTGATCCAGTAAATGATTTCACTCAATTTATTAATATACCATCATTTGCCATAGTTTTAGGTGGTACACTTGCAGCCTTGATAATCAGTTTGCCTCTTGATGCGCTTGCAGGAATTCCAAGTGTTATTGCGCAGGCATTTCAGCTCAACACATTTTCTTACATGGATACGATTAACCAGATACTCAAATGGGCTGAAAAGGGAAGAAAAGATGGACTACTTTCACTTGACAATGAAATTCAGACACTTCCGGAGGGGTTTTTAAAAAAAGGGATGGAAACTGCAATTATAGAACGAGACGCAACAAAAGTAAAGGTTTTTATGCTAACTGAAATCAATAATATTTCGGCTAGACATCGGGCTGCCCAGGATTTTTTCACAAAAGGAGAAAAATTTGCTCCAGCTTTTGGTATGATGGGTACAGTCATGGGACTAGTTGATATGATGAATGGTTTTGGTGCTGGAGGAGATGGTGGTGGTGGTGGTGACCTTATGCAGACAATGACGGGTTTATTAAGTGGGATGGGTACAGCACTCATTACCACCTTTTACGGAGTTGTATTGGCTAATTTCTTTTTCGGACCTATTGCAGGGAAACTACAGCGTTTGACATCGGTTGAATTAAGACACAAAAATGTTATAACCGAAGGAGTTATGTCAATTCATGCAAGAGAACACCCGATAATTATAAGAGATAAATTAATGATGTTTGTACCATCAGCAATTAGATTATCTTCAAGTAAAGCAGCTAATAAAAAATAAAGATTATTAATTCTAATGGAACCTAATGTAGCAGGTCAACATTCAGAGGCACAAGAAGATAGTACGGCATGGGCAGTACCTTTTGCAGATATGATGACATTGCTACTCACTCTCTTTGTGCTTTTGCTGGTGATACTCAATGAAGTACAGAAACAGGTTGATGCTGAAATCAATAAATTATTAGATAAAGCATATGAGCAGTTACAAGAAGGACTTACCGAAGATGATATTGACCTTGCACGAGAAGGGAAAGGAATAAAAATTACAATTCGTGGTAAATTGTTTGAATCTTTGAGTGCGGATATAAAACCAAAATATTATTCAGTTATTGGAAAAATTGGAACGCTAATAAAAAAAACTGATTTGATGAATATAGATTATATGAACACCGATTCAACATACGAATATTTCACATTACTTTCAGAATTGGAGAGGCGAGATAAAGAATTAGGAGTAGAGATTCGTTGTGAGGGACACACGGATGATGCTCCACTACCTGAAAAATCAGAATTTGAAAGTAACTGGGAACTGTCTTCAGCGCGCTCACTAAAAGTTGTAAGGCTTATTAATCAATATGCATCATTGCCTGAGCAATATTTTTCTGCTTTGGGGTATGGAGAGTACCGTCCAGTTATTTCAGCAAAAGAAATCAAGAAACAGAAAAAGAAAAACGATAGGCAGAGATTAAGATCATACAACAGGCGAGTAGAAATATATTTCAGTGCTTATTCAAAGGACAAGACTCAATCTTCAGAAGAAGATTTAATTGAAATGCTTACAGGAAAAAAGAAAAAGAGACAGGAAATTGAGGTTGTAAAAGAGGAAACATCATAGAAACTAAAAATTATTTTTTCCTTGTTGAGTCTTCCTTGTTGAGTCATCCACTTGAATTACTTTAAACACTTGTTCTCCAGGTTTTGCCATCCTGTATTTTTCTCGAGCTAGTTTTTCAATGTAGTCAAGGTCATTTCCAAGGCGGTTCTTTTCTGACATTAATTTTTCTTTTTCTTTTCGAAATTGTGATATTTGTTTTTTAATATCGTTTTTTTCTTGTTTAAGCTTATAAAGTTGGAATAAACCATGATCTCCAAACAAAAAAATCACAAATAAAGTCAAACCTATTAACCATAAAGCTCCACGAACAACCATTTTTTGGGTTGCTACAAGCTGGTTTTTAAATATTCTAGATCTATTGCGTCGTTTCATCTAATAAATCAACTTAATTGATATGTGCGAGAGTTTCTTTTTTAGGGAACTTTGCTCGGATTCCCAGTTCTTCTTCAATACGAAGTAATTGATTATATTTACAAACTCGATCTGTGCGAGATACAGACCCTGTTTTTATTTGCCCCATTCCCATAGAAACTGATAGATCTGCAATTGTGGTATCTTCCGTTTCACCTGATCGATGAGAAATAATTGCACCAAATCCAGCGTTTTTTGCTATTTTAATTGCTTCAATGGTTTCTGTAACTGTTCCAATCTGGTTCAATTTGATTAAAATAGCGTTCATACTTTTTTGTTTTATCGCTCTTTCTAATCGCTTAATGTTGGTAACTGTCAAATCGTCACCAACAATTTGTACTTTATCACCAAATTTTTTAGTCATTAAGCTCCACCCATTCCAATCATCTTCATGAAGGGCATCTTCAATAGAAATAATAGGGTATTCTTTTATAAGATTACCCAAATATTCTATCATACCTTCTGACTCTAGTTTTTTATTTTCCGAATATAAATTGTAGAATTTATCTTCATATAATTCGCTAGCTGCAACATCTAATGCAAGACAGACATCTTCTCCAGGTATAAGTCCAGTTTTCATAATAGCTTCTAAAATTATTTCTAGAGCTTCTTCATTTGATTTTAAATCAGGAGCAAAACCACCTTCATCGCCAACAGATGTAGTCATTCCTTTAGATTTTAAAACTAGTTTAAGGTTATGAAATATTTCTGTTCCCATCCTCAATGCTTCTGAAAACATATTTGCACCAATTGGTATAATCATAAATTCCTGTATATCAACAGAGTTATCAGCATGACTACCACCATTTAAGATATTCATCATTGGCATAGGAAGGGTAACAGCGTTATAACCACCTAAATAATAATACAAAGATTTCTTTGACGCGATTGCTGCTGTATGGGCAACAGCCATAGAAACGCCTAATATAGCATTTGCACCAAATTTAGATTTATTTTCTGTCCCATCTAGGGATATCATTAAATGATCTATATCACTTTGTTTAGTGATATCAAAACCTTTTAAAGAAGGAGCGAGAATTGAATTAATATTTTTAATCGCATTTTTAACTCCTCTACCAAGATATCGATGTTTATCTTTATCTCTTAATTCAATTGCTTCATGTACACCGGTTGATGCACCAGAGGGCACTGCAGAACGACCCATTTTCCCCGAGTCAGTGATGACGTCAACTTCTATTGTTGGGTTTCCTCTTGAGTCAAGTATTTCCCGGGCAATGATTTTTTTAATAACAGAATTCAATTATTACTCCCATAAATTAGATAGTCAAATTAGATTTAGACCCTAACACTATTCAATAACAATACAGTGATATTTCTACTTTGGAACAACCAAAAAAATAATTCATTATATTAATGTGATGTTTGACGTATTTCGCTATAGTAAATCTGATGAATTACAGTGGGATGAATTTGTCCCTACTGGTAATAATGGGACCTTGTTCCATTTGAGAGCTTTTATCAATTATCATCCTGATGAACGGTTTATAGATCATAGTCTTTTAATTAAAAAGAAAGGAAAATTGTTTGCTGTATTTCCAGCTGCCGAACAAATAATAGATAAAAATTATTTTTTAGTATCACACCCAGGTACTACAGTAGGATCATTTGTAGTACCAGAAAACCTATCAATATCTGACGCACTTAAATTAACAGAAACTTTAGTTTCATACGCTCAATCGCAGAACTTTTTTGGTATTCGTATTACACTGCCTCCTAATTTGTACCAACATCGTCTGTCAAATTATATGGATTTTTCTTTTTTTAAACAGAAGTTTTATTACTTAAAAAGGGATATAACTAGTATTCTATTTTTAGAACAACCTTTTGAAAAGACCATTAAGAAATTTAGGCCATCTCACATAAGGGCAGTAAGAAAAGCACAAGAGAATTGTGTATATGTCACGCAATCAAATGATTTTGATTCATTCTTTAATATCTTGAAAAAAAATTTAAAAATCCGACACGGTGTTAACCCTACACATACACTTGAAGAAATAAAATTACTAAATAAATTATTTCCAGAAAAAATTAATCTTTTTGCAGCTTTTCTAGATGAAACTATGATTGCAGGAGTTGTCAATTTCCAAATTAATGAACATGTAGTCTTAGCTTTTTATATTAGCCATGATGAAGAGCATGCAGATTCTAGGGCAGTTAACCTATTGTTTTACAAAATTTTTGAATGGGCATTAAATTCGAATTTTCAGATATATGATTTTGGAATTTTCACTATTAATGGTCAACCAAATATGGGATTGGGTCGTTTTAAAGAGAATTTTGGGGCAAGTGGTATTTTTAGAGATACTATTGAATTGACTATTAAATGAATCATGTCAATTAAAGCCCTAGGCAAACAATCGTTAATTTATGGATTGGGTCATATTATGGCCCGGTTAATTACATTCTTATTACTGCCACTTTATACAAATAGTTTTAACCAAGAAGAATATGGGGCATTGTCTTTAGCATACGCATTTATGGGTTTTGCTTTAATCTTGTATCGCTATGGGATGGATACTGCATTAATGAAATATGCGGTACAGTTAGTAGGTAACGAAAGAATAAAACATATAACTGTGATAATTGTATCTCAAGTCATAACCGGTTTTATTTTCACTATTACGATATATCTTTTCAGACATGCTTCGGCATCAGTTTTTCTTGGTGTAAATAAGCCGGATTGGATGGTTTATTTATCGATTATCTTACTATTTGATTCTTTATGGAATCTACCGTTGTTGATATTGAGGACAGAAGAGAGACCCATCCCTTATATAACACTTAATCTTATAAATGTAGTAACAACCATGATATTAAATATTGTGTTTATATTGTATTGGAATGCTGGTATTGAAGGTGTTTTTAAGGCAAATATTATATCTTCTGGAATTATATTCTTTTTATCTCTCCCTATTGTGATTAGGAGATTAGACTTAAGTTTATTAGATAAAAAAACTTTTATAAAAATTCTTTATTTTGCTTTACCATTCTTACCTGCAGGTATATTTACAATGGTCATGGAACTCTCAGATCGTTATTTTTTAGAATGGTTTTTTGGGACTGCTGAAGTCGGCCTGTATTCTGCTGGGAAAAAAATGGGGATGCTTGGACTCACAGTTGTTATGGGGTTTAACATGGGTTGGACACCATATTTTTTAAAACGCGGCAAAGAAGCAGGCGCAAGAATTGAATTCTCAAAAATAACGACCCTGTTTCTAGGTTTTATGGGTTATGTTTCTTTATTAGTTAGTGTTTGGGTTGCCGAAATTATGCAACTTTCTATTTTGGGAAGAACTTTAATTGGTCATCAATTCTGGGAATGCAAACCAGTGGTAAGGGCTATTTTACTAGGTTATTTTTTCTTTGCGACATATGTGATACAACTTCCTGGGGTTTATATTAAAGAAATAACAAATTGGGTTCCTCTATTTAGAATAGTAGGTGCAGCTACATTAATTTTTTTCAGTATCTTTTTAATTCCATATTTTGGAATTATGGGTGCTGCCTATAGCGTAGTTTTTGCATTTGCCGCAATGAGTATTGCAATTTATTTAAAAACACATTCTATTTATACTATGAACTATAACTGGTATGGATTATTAATCCCTCTTATGTGTTTAATGGTAATTCAATTAGGATTTGAGAGCATGTTTTCCAAGATAGCCATTTCAAGTTTTTATCCTATTTTATGGTATGTACTTGTTCTTAATAAGGGCGAAAAAAAAGAGCTAATAGGGTTGCTTAAATGATTGCCATTGTTTCTTCTAATCATTATCCTGATGATGAACGGATTTTTCACAAACAAATTCAATCATTAACTGCAAAGAAGTTTAAAATAATTTATTTTACACGTTCTAATTCAGATCTTGATTTATCAAATGAGTTTATTAGACACCATAATTTCAATTGCCATGTTGATATTAAGACATATGTAAAATCAATTTACAACATTATTTTTAATTTAGCCGAATTAAGCCATATTCAAATTCATGAAACGGACTTATTGCCACTTTTCAAAAAAATTAAGTTAAAAAAAAATAATTTTATTACTATATATGATGTTCATGAGAATATGGCAGCACTTTACCGCACCTTTTCAAATCGTATAAAACCAATAAAAGAATTGGCGATTTATCTACGCCACCTTCAAGAAAATAGGTATTTGAAATATGTAGATAAAATTATACTTGCGAATCATCCAATATCTACTAATCCCTATATTGATATGGGAATTCCAATATCAATAATTGAGAATTTCCCTGAATTAAAATATTTTAAAATGTCCTCCATTTCTGTACGTAAACCTAATTCAATTATTTATCATGGGCACCTTGGACCAGAGCGGGGAATTTATGATCTTGTTAAGGCAATGGTAAGTGTAGTGAATGATTTAAAAAACGCAAAGCTAACTCTCATTGGGACATTTAGAACTAAGAAATTCAGAAGTCAAATATATAGTTTAATTAATGAATTAAACCTTGAACAATCAATTGAGATATTGGATCAAATTCCTCATGTAGAAATTTGGACTTATCTAACGAAGCATAAGGTGGGGGTTGTTCCATTTAGGGAAACCCCGCTTACTGTAGAAAACACTCCGACAAAACTATTTGAGATGATGATCGCAGGGTTAGAGGTGGTGTCTAGTGATTTACCCCCAATCCGGCATTTTGTTAACAGTTCCATACATTGGTCTGTGCCTGGAGATGCACTCTCTCTTTCAGGTGCAATTATTAATGCTTGTAAAACATCTGATCATTCAAAGGCGGATAAAAATAAAAAATTGATTAAAGAAAATTATAATTGGGAGAAAAACAAAGATAGATACCTATCTTTGTTTTATTCATAATGAAAATTCTATATATATCACCTGAGAATACTGTAGGGACTCTTACATTATGGAAAAAAGAACATGAGTCTCGTGGTAATCATTGTCGTACAGTAACCTTTTTTAATAGTCCAAAAAATTTTAAAGATGATATTTGTTTAGATCTTCCGTTTAATTTTACTCTCAGCAGAATGTCGCAAATCAGAAACTTCATATTTAAATATTATCGTGGGAAAGAAGGATATTTTAAGGAAAAAGATGGGTGTCCACCACTTTGGCAACCAGAAGGTGTTTTTGATAGTGCTTTTTTAAAGTTTAAGGATTGGTTATGGGAGCCAAGGATAACAAAAATAATAAAAGATTATAACCTTTATGATTTTGATGTTGTACACTTTGAAAGTGGTATGGATTTTTTGAAGAACGAATCTTTTGTTCGTGAATTAAAAAAAAGAGGGAAAAAAATAATATGCCATTATCACGGTGAAGACCTGAGAAGCAGAGGCGTCATGCCATATATTGATCGTGTAGCGGATCTAAATCTAACAAATGAAGTTGATTTATTAGATAAACATCCAAATATTGAATATATTTTTTTACCATTTGAAACATCTATATTCAAAGAAAAAAATAAATTAAACAATACTTTACGCGTATCGCATGCCCCCACTAATCGTTTTTATAAGGGGTCTAACAATATAATTTCTATATGTAAACAGTTACAAGCTGAAGGAGATATAGAGTTTGACCTCATAGAAGGAGTTTCCCATGCAATTGCTTTAGAGAGGAAAGCACAATCAGATATATTTATTGATCAAGTAGGAAATAAAGGAGGGTGGGGCTATGGGATGAATTCTGTAGAATCTCTTTCTATGGGTATTTGTACTTTTACCGAAATGAATAATGTTTATGATTCATTTGTACCAGATCATCCCTTTGTTCATGTTACCAAAGACACTTTAGATTATAAACTAAGGTCAATTATTAATAAACGTGAAGAAATTTTAGAGTATAGTAAAAAAGGAAAACTTTGGGTAGATAAGACACACAGTGTCAAAACGGTTACAGATACACTCTATGATTATTATCGTAAAATAGGGCTCTCTTGTTGAATAATAAGGTGTATAAATCCACCCATATATTTTGGGGAAATTTTATAAGTTTAATTTTTTCTCCTTTTTATGGATTGTGCAATTTATTTCGAGGAGTTCATTCCATAGATAAAACGGAGATTAATACAATTCTAGTAACAGAATACCATCGCATTGGTGATGTTTTTATTATTATGAGTGCGCTTAAATCAATTAAAAATACATTTCCAAATGCTAAGCTTATATTGGTTTGTCACGAATCAGCGGTTTCTATTGCTAAAGACTTGAAAGTCGCAGATGAGGTTTTATCATTTTCAGCTCCTTGGACAGAATGGAGTTGGTCTATATTCGATTGGGTGAAGGCGCGTTCTTTTGCAAAAAGATTAAGAAAAAAAAATATAGATCTAGCATTTGATTTTAAAGGTGATTTTAGGAATGCCTGGTTTTTATGGCATACTCGTTCTAAAATTAGCTTGGGTTATTTTACAACAGGAGGAAAATATTTTTTTACCCATTCATACAAAATGAATCAAAGCCTACATCAATCTTTACGAGCTGAGAAGCTAACAGAGAAAGCTGGATGTAAAAAACAATCACAGAAAAATTTTAAATGGAGAATCAACAAAAAGGGGTCAATTGTTTTACATAATGGAGCTACTGATAAAAGAAGAACATGGCCAGTTAATCATTGGGTAGATTTAGCAGTTCTGTTATTAAAAGAATATCAAATAACTTTTGTTAAAACAAGTGAATCTCAGGATTTAGAAAAACAATTAAGATATAAAAGATTGAATGTTAAGAGTTTTCAGGGTGATTTAATTGAATTTAAAAATTGGCTCTATAACCAACGATGCTTAATTGCCCCTGATTCTATGGCAGGTCATCTTGCAGCATATGTAGGGATTCCTGTTTTTACTATTTTTGGATCACAAAACTCTAATTTAACGCATCCAATGAGTGATCTTGGTAGGTCTATTGTGCCGGATAAGCAATGCCGACATAAACGTGACCATTGGCGTTTATGTCAATTTTGTATGGAATCTATTTCACCAATAAAAGTCAATAATATAGTTAAAAAACAGCTTTCTAGGATTGAAAGTCAATAATAAATATAAATATTGTCAATAACTCCATTGTTTGTAAATTCGCTTTATGAATAAAGATTGGCGTTTAGTTGCATATAAGATTGTATTAGGTCATTCTGGATTCACGCGATTGGGATTATTGCACTAGGCAGTAATCACAACCAAAAAACCAAACCAAGGAGGTATCGGCATGGCTGATGTTACTTCAACCGTATCAAATGCAGCATCTGGTGTAGTGGGTGTTATTAAAGCGCTCATAGTATTATTTGTGTTTGTTAATATTATTTATTCCACGGGTTTTGATCCTATTGGCGGAATTGTAGACCTTGTAAATACATTCTTAGATGGCGGATTTGCAGGTTTACTGGCTTTGTTGGTTTTTCTCTCGTTTCTGGCATAATAACATAGGATAAATTAGGAAGATTGCATAGCAGTCTGACTAATCCTGAAATCAGGAGGAAACTATGCTTAAGAGCATGCAACAGGTAAATGAATGGCTAGGTCAGCTTACTGATCTGGCTAAAACCTTAGTCGTGATTGGTATTATTGTAGGAGTTCTGTTTGATGATTATTTTGGAGTTATCGCTGGATTAGGGAGAGTAATGTCCCAATTTGGTGATGCAGGATTTGCAGGAATACTTGCACTCGCGATTCTCGTGATGTGGTACGAAAAAAAATAGATTGAAAATGAGATCTGAAGAAGCGCCCCAAATTTGGGGCGCTTCTGTTTTTAACTCTTAATTATTTTGAGTTTAGTCACTATAGATTAGCAAATTCAATAGTGCATTTTTATATTATTTATTAGATAAGAAAACCATTGCCACGGATGATATATAAAATATTGTTTTTATTAATTATTTCATTATTACATGGTGACATTCATGTGTTTAATCGTCGAGCGGGTTCAGAATCTGAGATTAGTGTATTGAGAGACTCTAAGCCTCTATATATTTCTGCAAAAGATCTGGCTAGATCTATGTCTTCAAAAGTATATGAAAATTCTGAGAGAAAAAAACTGGTCTTATACATTGGTTCAAATAAAATTAAAATTTCAGGCAATAGTAGCTATATAATTATTGATGACAAACCATTCCAAATGACTTCTGCTATTATTGTTGAATCAAATGAATTGTATTTACCTGCGATAGATTTTTTTGAGATTCTTAAAACAAGTATAATGCCTGGAGTTAATTTTGATTCAAAAAGAGAAATATTAGAAATTGACATTATCAGATATAACATAACAAATATCGCTATTGATGTAAAATCAAATGGTACTATTATTAAACTAGCCACAAAAAAATCATTTTCTGAAAATGGGATAAGTTCTTTTATTAATAAACATGGATGGTTCTATTTAACGGTTTCAGGAGGAATTGTAGATACAACAACAATAAATACAGGATTAAGACGTGGTGTTGTAAAGCAAATTGAATCAGACCAAATTGGTAAAACTGCACAAGTGGCATTTAAACTTGGTTCACAAGTAATTAGTCATGAATGGTATCAGAGTTTAGATCCAAATGAAATAGTTATTGTATTGCGAACACCCCTCGGGAAGCTAGATGAGCATATTGAAGATGTGAAAGAAAGGTGGAGATTAGATACCGTTGTGTTAGATGCTGGGCATGGTGGAAAAGATCCTGGGTCACTGGGAAAATACGGGACTAAAGAGAAAGATGTTGTACTAGATATAACAAATCGGATTGGAAAAATTTTAGAAAAATCAGGTATTAAGGTAGTATATACTAGACAAGAAGATGTTTTTATACCTCTTATTGATCGAACTAAAATGGCGAATGATGCGAATGGAAAATTATTTGTTAGCATTCATGCCAACTCTAATCCCAACCGTAAAGTCCAAGGATTCGAGACCTATCTCCTGCGACCAGGTAAGAGTGAGGATGCCATAGAAGTTGCTTCTAGGGAAAACTCTGTTATTAAACTTGAAGAAAAAACTGATCAATATGAAAATTTAACTGGTGAAAATCTAATTATGGCGACTATGGCGCAGAGTATGTTTATGAAAGAGAGTGAAGATTTAGCATCTATTATCCAGATGGAATTGGATAAAAAATTAGAGACTCCAAACCGAGGTGTGAAACAGGCTGGTTTTTATGTGCTTATTGGCGCTTCAATGCCCAATGTACTTGTTGAAGTGGGGTACCTTTCAAATCCTAGCGAGGAGAAAAAACTAAAGCGAGCTGACCATAAACAACAAATCGCAGAAGCAATTGTTAACGGGATTAAGCATTTTAAATCCTCAAGAGAAAAACTTTTAGTCACTGAATAAAATTATGGATAACAGACCAATAGGTGTATTTGATTCTGGAATAGGAGGATTGACAGTGGTCAATGCGCTTGCAGATGTTTTGCCATGTGAAACAATTTATTATGTAGGTGATACTGCTCGAGTACCTTATGGCAATAAAAGCAACGAAAGAATTGAAAAATATAGTTATCAGATTGTAAAATGGCTCATTGAGCAAGATTGTAAGATGATTGTTGTGGCATGCAACACTGCATCATCGTTAGCCTTAAAATTTTTAAAATCAGAATTTTCATTACCAATTATAGGCGTTATCCAACCCGGAGTCATGTCCGCATTAAATACTAGTAAGAATTATAATATAGGCGTTTTAGGGACTCAGGCTACGATTAAATCAGATGCCTATGGAAAATATTTAAATGCTATTCATCCAGATGTAAAAACTGTGAGTCGTGCTTGTCCTTTATTTGTGCCATTAGTTGAAGAAGGTTTGGTGGAAGGATCTATACCTTTATCAATTGCTGATCTATACTTAAATAGTATAAAAAACACTAATGTTGACACAGTAATATTGGGGTGCACGCATTATCCTCTATTAAAAAATATTATTGAGGCTGTACTTGGTGGTCAGATCAGGCTTGTAGATTCAGGGCAAGCAACAGCAAGCATTGTGGTTTCTAAATTGAATGATTATAAATTACTTTCTGAAAAAAACAAAGGTGAAATACAGTGTTTTGTCACAGACTCCCCCACTTCATTTGATGCTCTGGCTGGTAGGTTTTTACATAGATATATAAGCAAAGCAATTCTCATTGACATCTCTTGAATTTTCAAAACTATTAGAATCACTGTATTCTCTTCAACGAAAGGGCATTAAACTTGGTCTGAATCATATTTCTAGACTTTTAGCTTTTCTAGGTAATCCCCATCATAATCTCAAAATAATACATGTTGCCGGAACAAACGGTAAAGGATCTACATGCGCCCATATAGAAAGCATTTTACGGGCAAATGGCCATACTGTTGGATTATATACTTCTCCACATTTAATCAGGTTTAATGAGCGTATTAGGATTAATGGTAAACCAATCACAAATCAGGAGATTATTGATTTTATGCGCTATGTTAAAAAAGAAATAAAAAAAATTAATTCTACATTTTTTGAAACTACGACCGCCATGGCATTGCATTATTTTCACAAAAACAAAGTAAATTTTTCGATTGTTGAAACGGGACTAGGAGGAAGATTAGATGCTACTAATGTTATACAACCTTACCTTACAGTTATGACACCTATTTCAATGGATCATATGGAAATTCTTGGAGATAGTATAGAGAAAATTGCAATTGAAAAAGCAGGAATAATTAAAGAAAACACTCCAATGTTTACTGCGAATCAGTCAAAAGAAGTTATGGGTATACTAAAAAATAGAATTGTTAACAAAAAATCCAAATTGATTCTAGCACCAGCTCCATCTAAAATAAAAATACGACCTAATGGCACGGTTTTCGAGCTTAAAAACATTAAATTTAAAACACCAATGCTAGGTGTGTATCAAGCTGAAAATGCATCATTAGCAATATCTGTGGTAAGGTATTG
>Ga0066836_10000060_pt1 | contig 40433 bp, 37 predicted proteins | sample ETNtaG_18_FD_71568 | JGI IMG/M metagenome (GOLD analysis project Ga0066836, IMG submission 71568) | Marine microbial and viral communities from oxygen minimum zone, Eastern Pacific Ocean - ETNP201302SV91 | ecosystem: Environmental > Aquatic > Marine > Oceanic | place: Pacific Ocean: Eastern... | reverse complement strand
TAGAGAAAGAATTTTGTGGGGGTCGGGTAGCTCAGTTGGCAGAGCGGCCGCCTGAAAAGCGGTAGGTCACCGGATCGACGCCGGTCCCGACCACAAGAATGGGTCAGCGGGAAACCGGTGGCCCATTCAAATTTTTTGCTTCTTTTTGATTTTGAATCGTTTCCTCCATAAATGGTCTAGAAAGGCAAGGAGAAGGCCGATAATGATTCCTCTATCTATTCTTGGAGCAGTTAGTAATGTGGCAACGAACGTTCCAATTGCTATCAAAGCTTGTGTAAAATTTTCTATTAATAGCCGGGAAAATTCCAAGGGTTTTAATAACTTAATGACAGCACCAATGACTGTCGCTCCAAGAATTGCGCTTGGGAGTTGCTCTAATGCCGGCGCAAATGGAAGGGACGCTAGCACAAAAGCTCCAGTAATCGCTCCCGCCCAAGGCGAAGTAGCGCCAGCAAATTTATTGAGTGCGCTTCGACCAAAGGATCCGCCCACTGGGAACGCGTTTGACACAGCAGCAGCTAAATTAGCTACACCTTGACTAACAAGTTCTTTATTTGAATCCCATTTAGTCCCATCTTCTTTTGCAAAAGTTCGAGCTATCGAAGCAGGTTCAGCAAAACCGACTATTGCTATGATCGCCGAAGGTAGCAGCAGTTCAGGAATTGAGTTCCAGTCAAAATCAAATTTTAAGGTGATAAACCCGCCTTCAAGATCGCCGACAACCGACCCTGTATAACCGATCATGCGACTAACTATTATTCCAAAAACTACGGCGATAAGGACTCCTGGGAATAATCGGTTGATCAGCCTTCCGCCAAAAATTACTGTAATTGTTGCTATGGAGAAAACAAGCGCTCCTGTTTCCCACTGGTTAGGGTTCACTAAAGAATTCCACCCTGAAGAGAGCACTCCTCCTGAGATTCCTTGCACTCCGAGTGTCTTAGGTAATTGTGAGAAAATGATTAAGATTGCTGCGCCATTTGTGAATCCAAGTACTACTGCGTCCGTTAAGCAATTAGCTATCTTCCCGAACTGGAAAATACCTAAGGCCAACCTAATCACTCCAACCATTAAGGCTAGAAGAGCAGCTAACTCTATATATTTTGCTGTTTCAGGGTCCGCTAAGCCTTGCAGAGCACCAAAAGTAAGTAACGCTGTAAGAGCGACAGGGCCAGTTTGAAGATATGGCGATGATGCAAATAGTGCGGCTAGAAGTGATGGCAACGCTGCTGCATATAAACCATATTTTACTGGCATACCTGCAAGTTCGGAATACGCCAACCCCTGGGGAAGAGCAAGCAGTGCAACCGAAATACCTGCCAGAAGGTCACCTGCTGTTGGTTTTCTAATTCGCATGGCTTTCATTCGTTACAATTTTTTCGTGCAGACAATACTGAGTATCTCTTTAACAACTTCATTGATTAGTCTCATGGTTAAGAATTGATTCCGCTAGGTCAAGATCCTTGGGAAATGTCAGTTTGATGTTCGTATCTGAACCCTGGACAATTCCTATCTTAATCTCTGGTAGGAAACGGTGAACAACACCGCAGTCGTCTGTGGGCTCATAGTTTTTTTCTTTTTCTAGAAGTTCATAGGCTTGGCGAACTACCCCCAAACGGAAACCCTGTGGAGTTTGAGCACACATGAGATCTTTACGATTGGGAACCGAAAGAATTTCGTTATCAACTACTTTCAGTAGCGTGTCAGATGGTGGAATAGCTGTAGTGACTGCGTCATATTTTTCTAGAGCATTGAGACAATCAGAAATCATTGACTGTGTCACAAATGGTCGTGCTGCATCGTGGAACAATATTTTTGTATCGTGTTCAGCATTAACGTGGTTAATCGCAGCCAAGCTGGATAGGTAACGGGTTTTGCCACCTTTAATAACGGCAGAGACTTTGCTGAAGGAGTCTTTGACAAGGTCCTGAACAGCAGGAATCAGATTTTCTTGTGTCACGACTACAATTTCATTTATTTTCGGATGGTCATTAAATGTCTGTAAAGAGTATCCGAGAACTGGTTTGCCAGCGATGTTTACAAGTTGCTTCGGAACTAAGCCACCAAACCTTGTGCTTTCCCCTGCAGCTAAAAGTACGCCAGTTACCATAACATTGTCCGAATTCTGAGTGTGATTGAAATTGTTCTTAACACTACAACCTTATGGATCTGGTTTCCTGCTGCAGTTTTTACATCGAGGTTCATTTATCTAACTCTAAGTAAAAATTTGATTGATCTACATAAATGACCAAATTGATGCAACAATTTGATGATTCACAGAAAGAATACAACTGGAAAATGTGCCTTTTATTGAGTGGCGGGGGCAGGATTTGAACCTGCGACCTTCGGGTTATGAGCCCGACGAGCTACCAAACTGCTCCACCCCGCGCTGAGCATTCAATTATGCCGAAGGAAACCTAGACCCACAACTTCTAAGCCCATTCCTAGATTAATTTATTCTTGGGGTTTACTTAGAAGAGTCACTTCTCCTGAGGCTCCATTCACACGGATTTGCGAACCATCTTTAATTATCTGGGTAGCATCAGTAACTGCTACAACACACGGCATTCCTAATTCTCGAGAAACTATGACGGCATGGCTCATTTGCCCTCCCACATCAACGACAACGGCTTCTGCAGGAACAAATAGCGGGGTCCAAGATGGGTCAGTTAATGGTGCTACTAAGATGTCACCTGGCCCTAATGTGCCTGGATTTGTAGGGTCTTTCACAATTCTGGCGGTTCCTTCAGCTATCCCTGGGCAACCGCCGAAACCTTCTAAAGTCTCCCCGACCTTTAGAGAAGGGTATTCCTTTAGATCTTGCTCGTCTCGGATTGGCCATGTGGAAGGATCCGGTAAGTCTCCTTCGAAGATAAAGGGTGGAATTCGTTTAGAAAGTTCGTTTCGAACGTTTTTCCTATCTGAGATCTTTGCGTCAAATTCGGATGGGTTTCTGATGTATTCATCTAATTCAGTTTCAAGCACAAACCAAAGATCAATGATTTCTCCGTTTTCTCTTTTTGATACTGTTCGATTAGCGAGTTCACGAGATATCAATCGTGCAACATGGATTAGATCAATGATTGTTGTCTTTGATCGTTCTCTAGCCTGTGAAAAAAGTACAGCGGCCCGAAAAGATTTGTTAAATAACCATAGTCCTAAACCCTTTAGTTGTGATCTTGCATCAGATAGAGCTTGCTCACGATTATGTGAAAGTTTTTCTGCCCTAATAGACGGTGATTTATCGGAATCAGCGAATCTCATTCGATCTATGAGAACTAGAACTGATGATGGTTCTGTTCCCCATGTTTCACATGCAGTTTCCCACTCGTTGGGACCTCGACTCCCGAATTGATGCAAAAATAAATCAAACTGAGAGACGAAATCTTGGCAGTCTTCTGATTGACGAAGCCGTTTTTCAAGTCCATTAATGCCCTCATTAAATGTTGTCGTAAGGGCCGGATTATTAGCGACCATTTGGCCAAGTTCCCATAACGCAAATGATGGAGCCGCACTATCAACATCTCCGAGGTTACCTAGGAGTGTTAAAGCAAGAGATCTATCTTCTAGACGATCTTCACAAATTGTTGAGAGTAATTGAACTGCTCCACCGGCTTGACCTGTGACATCAAGGTGATTGGTAAATAGTTCCATAGCGGGCTGCATGATTTCACGAAGTGCAGAAACAAGTTCTTGGTCTGTTGCTTTCAAAATTTCTTGGAGTCGTTCTTTCCATTCCTGCACTAATTGACGATCTGTTTGGAGGAAAGAGATTTTTTCTGTCTGCAACATTTTCCATCCATATCGGATGAGTTTGATGCTGGCTAAAAAGCTTTTATCGTCTTCATGAGGAGTGTACGCGGGAGCTTGTTGTTCTGATCCATAATATGTTGCATCGGATTTTTCTATTGTTGTTCCTGGTGTTCTAACAGCGATCATTCTTCCAAAGGAGAGATTCAGATACATGTAACCAGCGAAAACACCTCCGAAACATGAAGGTCCTTCAAGAATGTCTTTCCGAGAGATAACACCTGCATTTATCGCGGCTCTCGCTGATGCTTCTTCACCGACGATTCGGGTGAGTGTGATAGTTAGTGGGTACGCGACTTCAGGCCAAACTTCTCCTGCATTTCCTCTGGTATAAATCGGGTAACGTTTGGATGGATGTTGCGTAATGTATTCACCTAGTCCAAAATCAACCATTTCTGCTACGCCGAGTGTCATGGTTGCACCATATGCGAAGTGAGATATTTGCGCCAAATGTTCAACCGCGCTCTAATGCTTTAAGACCTATGGGAGGTTCCTAAATGAGTAATAGAGAAATTGTAGAACGTTATTGGGATGTCCACTTTGACCGTAAATGGGATGCGATGGCTACTTTTTTTTCTGAAGAAGCGCACTATACAGACGTCGGTTTAGATGCAGTGGGAGCTACCGGAGCTGAAGAGATTATCTTACGATTACGATTAGGGATAGAGCCCTTATCCGGTTATATTCATTACCCGAAAAATATGATTTGTGAAGGTGACCTAGTTGTAACTGAACACGTTGAGCAGTGGCAGTTCCACACCGGTGAGATTGTTGATCATCCTTTTACTTCAGTGATGGAACTTGCCGATGGTTTAATCTGCCGCTGGCATGATTACTCTCACCTTGGGAACCTACTTGAACAAGCTCCTGCCTGGTGGTTAGAACATATTGTGAATGGATGGAGAGAAAACCCTAATTTGTGATTGGTTTTAACGATCCATGACGATTTGAAGTATGTACCAAAACATAGTCATGAGTGATGCAAATAGCGTCACTGCAGCACCCACATATGCTTGTTCAGGGTACGAGTGAAGAATTTTTTGAGTGTTGTAAAGAATAGAAATCCCCATTAAAGCAACCATTGCTACGGAAAACCATGTTCCGATATTAAGTCCGAAAATCAGGGCTGAAACAATAAGAACCATTGCCGCTACACCCCCCCAAACTAGGATTGGTCGCAAAAACGAAAGATCTTTTCTTGTTGTCCATGCAGTAAATGACAATCCAGCAAAACCCATGCCAGTTATCACAGCTGCGATCCAAACATCTCCTGCTGCTTGCTGTACGTTGAAAACATAATAGAGAAATGGGGCGAAAATAAGAGCTTCTACTGCTGCAATACCGAACAAGCCACCATATTGTCGACCAACGTTGTCAAAGTCATAACTAGCTTGAGTTCCCATCCATGACCCAAGCATAAAGAGACCGAGAAAAAGTAACCAAGCTCCACCATTCCCTGCAAGCATGTCGTAGAGTCCCTCTGCGATGCCACTAGCAAAAAATAGGTACTCGATGGCCATAAAGGCTCCTATACAGAGACCGATATGTTGATAGACCTTAACCATGAAGGCAACCCGGTCGGATTCTTGAAGTGAAGCTACTGGTGTGTAGGTAGATGGTGAATAGCTCATAGTGTCCTTTCCTCTATATTTCTATTGTATCTTTTCTTTCGAATTTAATCTTGTAGTTGTGATGCAATTGCCTCGGTTGCTTCAATGAATTCTTCCATCATTTCGTACACTACTTGCGCCGTTGGTTTTGTTTTATTCATTGTTCCTACTATCTGTCCCACAAAATAATTTGCGAGCTTCTCTGCACCTGAACCTGACCGGTGAGCTGCTCGATCAATGCGTGCAATAGCTTCATTTATAAGGACAGGTTGTAACGGCATCCCTAAAGGCATTGGGGTTTCAGGATTTTCCCATTCTTCAGTCCAAGCAGATTTGAGTTGACGAGCATGTTTCCCTGTTCGCGACCTTGATCGAATGGTGTCAGACGAAGTCGCTTTTAACATTTTTTCTTTTACTACTGGGTGTGTTTCAGCTTCTTCTGTGGTGAGCCACACAGAACCGCACCAGACACCTTGCGCCCCTAAGGCCATAGCTGCAGCCATTTGCCTACCTCGCCCTATCCCACCTGCTCCTAATACAGGTACTTCTCCTACTACATCAACAATTTCAGGTATTAAGACCATTGATCCGATTTCACCTGTGTGCCCACCTGCTTCATATCCTTGGGCGATTATGAGGTCAACTCCAGCGTTGACATGACGTTGCGCATGCTGTGCTTTACCTGCCAATGCACCTACTTTGCGTCCGGCTTCTTTAACCTTTTCGATCATGAATTGCGGTGGTGGACCTAATGCATTAACGACAAGACTTGGTTTGTGTGCAAGGGCGATTTCGAGTTGAGGTCCTGCTGTTCCCGCGGACATCGGAGCTGCTCCTTCATTTTTCATACTGAACTGGCCATTTTTGGACTGCTCAAGTTCTGGAACATCATATTTACTGAGGATTTCATTAACGTATTCCAGATGCTCTTGTGGGAGCATTTCCACGATTTTGCTGACTGTGAGTCCACCTTCATCAGATCCGGCGTATTTTGCTGGAACTATTAAGTCAACACCGTATGGGTGGTCGCCAATTTCGTCTTCAATCCATTTAAGATCTGTCTCTAAACCATTTGGGGTATGCCCGACTGCTCCCAGAACACCAAATCCTCCAGCTTTGGAAACAGCGGCAACAACATCACGGCAATGGCTGAAGGCGAATATGGGAACATCAACGTTAAATGTTTCTGTTACTGAATTTTTCATTTTTTCTCCTGCTGTTCTTGTCCGACAGTAATTGGTATTGGAATGATTCTTGCGCGGAGCCATTCACCGATTGCCTTTGCTTGAGCGTCTTGCCTCGATGAAGCAGCTACGCCTTCTTCAAGCAGTTCATGTATTAAAAAATTGATAGCTCTTATTTTTGGGAATCTGTAGCGTTCGATCTGCAAATTTTTAGTTTCAGGGAGAAGTTCTCGGAGTCTTTCGGTTGTTATCACATTATCTAACCATGCCCATCCGTTCTCGCTTCTTGCATATATTCCAAGATTGGCATCACCGCCTTTATCACCTGATCGTGTGCCAACTATTTCCCCTATTGGCATATCAACTGACGGGCCCATCGGCATTTTCAGTGAGGGTGTTATTTCAATCGTGAGAGGTAATCCCGTAGGAATCTCGGTTTCTACGATGAAAGTTTCTTCGTTTAGGGCATGTACGTATTGGGGCACGAGATCAGTTGGTATAAGTGCTGGTTGGTAGATTCCAAATGGCGAAGCTTTCGATGGGCTTCCTCCAATTGCGTACATTCCAGGAATACCTGCAAGAACGGTATGAATCATGGCATCGGAAAAGGCTCTTCCCACTTTTCTTTCGTCGTTGTCTTTCACGGTTAATCGCCAAATTGCAGTTGCTTCTTCCTGAGTTTCAGGGTTCGTTTTATCGGTTCGTATTATTTTGCTGGTTACTGATTCGAAATCGGAAAGACTCGTAGGACATGCATCCCAAAAAGCTGCTTGGGCAAATTTAGCTTTCTCCTCAATGTCTAATCCTGTTAGGGCAACGTTAAAAGAATTTCTGAATCCCCCATGTTTATTCATGGCTACTTTTAGAGTTTTTGGAGGAGCTTGACCTTGGGTGCCTGAAATTTGTACCCGATTTTCGTCGATTTCACTGACGGTAACTGTATCAAATCGCGCTGTGACGTCAGGTCCTAGATACTCAGGACCGCTGATTTCATAAAGAAGTTGACTGATAATTGTTTCTTTGTTGACAATGCCTCCGGTTCCTTCATGTTTCCCAATAACGCAGGATCCGTCATATGCAATTTCTGCCCATGGAAACCCAAACCGGGCAGTAGTCCCAATATTATTTCGTCCGTCTATTTCATTAAAAAATGAGTAGTTCCCTCCTGTTGCTTGAGTGCCGCATTCTATGACATGTCCTGCGACTACAGCTCCAGCAAGCTGATTAAAATCATTTTTCTTCCACTTGTGGTGCCAAGCTGCAGGCCCGCATACTACCGACGCATCAGTAACTCTTCCAGTGATGACAATATCAGCACCTGCTTGGAGGGCTTCAACGATTCCCCAGCAACCTAAGTAAGCATTAGCGGTGACGTAGTTTCCGGCATCACCTAGTTTTTGACCTTCTGCAAAAGGTAAAAGGTTCCCTGAACTAATGAGTTCGGGCAGTCGTGCCATTAGATCATCCCCATCAACGTAGGCAATAGAAGGTGACAGACCACGAGATTCTGCTATCTCTTGGATCGCCTCAGCACATGCTTTGGGGTTTAACCCACCTGCGTTTGACACAACTTTGATTCCTTTTTCAAGGCAGGTTTCCATAACATCACTCATCTGCGTTACAAATGTTCTTGCATATCCAGATTGTGGGTTTTTGTTTTTGATTCGGCTAAGAATAAACATGGTGAGTTCTGCTAACCAGTCACCTGATAAAACATCTATCGGTCCACCATTTACCATTTCAAGTGCAGCTGAAGGTCGGTCCCCAAAGAATCCTGAGCAATTTGCTATACGAATTGGATCTTTGGGCACTGCTACTGGTCCTGTTCCAATGAAACTAGTAATTCTCCAGTGTTAACTCTGTCACCTTCTTGAAAATAGACAGTCGCCACTTTAGCATTTCCTAAGGCAAGGATTTTATGTTCCATCTTCATGGCTTCAACGACCATGAGTAAGTCACCTTCCTGAACGCTCTCCCCTTCTTTAACATGCACAGCGATGACTGTTCCCGGAAGTGGACTCACTGGACCATCCCCCATCTGTTCTTCATCACGATAAATGAAGACTGGTTGCCGTTCCCAAGTGGCTGTTCCTGTTCTACTTCTGACATGGACAGATTCATTGTGAATATCAGTTTCTATACTTTGTCTTCTTCCATCCACTTCAATTATTTGTTGAATATGTGTTCTATTTATTAGGCGAACAGAATGCGTATTTCGTTGATCGGTTGGTAGGGTTCCGTCTTCTTGTGGTTCCGGCCAAACCCCAACATGGACTATGGCTGTATCTCCGCTTCTCACATATTCAATATGATGCAAGTCATCTCTGCATTTCCAGATTTGTCGTTGCCCTTGTGTTCGTAGGTTTCTCCAACCTGAAGGTAAACCCCTATCTTGACTTGTTTGCGAGTCGGCATATTCAAGTGCGAAAACAGAGGCCAACATGAGCGAGAGTTCTTCTTCTTGATCTTGGACGAACCCATCCATAAGTTCAGGATTATCTAACAGGAATGATGTTTGGGTTAATCCGTTTTGGTAATTTTCGTTATTAAGAGTCGCAATGAGCATGGAAAGGTTTGTCTTTATTCCGTTAATTAGTGTCCTTTTTAATGCTCGTTCTAAATGCCTTATTGTTTCTTTTCGTGTGGGTTTATGGGTGATGATCTTTGCGATTAGCGAGTCATAATCGGGTGTGATGGCACTCCCTCTTTGAATTCCTGTGTCTACCCGGATTTGTTCATCTACCTGAAAAGCGTTGATAATTCCAGTAGATGGGAGCCAATTCGCTGAAGGATCTTCAGCTACAACTCTTACTTCTATTGCATGTCCGGTGAAAGTAACATCTTCTTGCGAGATGGGGAGAGGATTTCCTTCAGCAACATGTATTTGAAGTTCTACTAGATCTAGTCCAGTGACGGCTTCAGTTATAGGGTGTTCAACCTGTAACCGAGTATTCACTTCGAGGAATATCACATCATTTGTTTCTGAAATCAAAAATTCAACTGTTCCTGCATTGAGATATTGCATATGTTGCCCTAAAGAAACAGCTGATTCACAGATTTTTTCTCGTATTTCTTGTGTGATGCCAGGGGAAGGTGTTTCTTCAATTATTTTTTGGTTACGGCGTTGTATTGAGCATTCTCTTTCCCCAAGATGAATGACATTGCCAAATGCATCTCCAAATATTTGCACTTCAACATGTCTTCCGTTTCTAAAAAATGGTTCTATAAAAACTCGTCCATCATCAAAGCTTGAGAGAGCTTCACGGGATGCGTCTTTTATTGCTTGTTTGAGGTTGCCTTTTTTTTCAATAATCCGCATTCCGCGTCCTCCACCCCCTGCGGCTGCTTTGACAATCACCGGCATAGTAATTTTCGGAAGATCTCCATCGGGCTGTACCTCATGCGACTCAGTTGTTTGTACTCCAGCATCAAATGCTGTTTGTTTTGCAATGACTTTGTCCCCAAGCTTTTGTATTTGTTCCGGAGTTGGACCGATCCAGATCAGCCCTGCATCTTGAACAGCTTGTGCAAATCCTGCATTTTCGGCAAGGAACCCATAGCCAGGATGGATGGCATCTGATTTCGTACGAAGTGCTTCTTCAATAATTCTCTCTCCGTTGAGATATGTCTTTTGGATGGTCTCGCCTGGTAGGTGAACGGCAATGTCAACTGTTTGTGCGTGTAGCGCATCAATATCATTTTCTGCGTAGATTCCAACAGTTTCGATACCTAGACGGTTAGCTGTTTTCGCTATCCGCACTGCTATCTCTCCGCGGTTTGCGATCAATAATCTTTGGATAGACGTCATGATCAGTGCCTCCAGACGCCATATTCAGTAGCACCTGAAACTTCATTACTATGGCAAGCTGATAGAGCTATTCCAAGGACTGTGCGTGTATCCGCTGGGTGAATAATTCCGTCATCCCACAGTCGGCCAGTTGAATAAAGTGCTGTTGATTCAGTTTCTATTTGTGCTTCTAGGGCATCACGTTTTTCAGCTAGTTTTTCTTCATCAACTTGTTCGCCTCTTCCAGATGCCGCATTTCTTGCGATGATATCCATGACGCCCGCTAATGCTTCAGGACCCATAACTGCAACTCGGTGATTTGGCCAAGTGAATATAAAACGGGGGTTATAGGATTTCCCCGCCATTCCATAATTTCCTGCGCCATAGCTAGCACCAACCATCAGGTTAAGATGAGGGACGGTGGAATTTGATACGGCATTAATGAGTTTCGCACCGTTACGGATGATGCCACCTCTTTCTGCTTCAGAACCGACCATAAAGCCAGTTATGTTATGCATGAAAAGGAGTGGGATGTTTCTCTTGTTACAAAGTTGTATGAATTGCGCTCCTTTACTTGCTTCTTCCGAAAAGAGGATCCCATTGTTTGCGAGTATCCCGATTGGGAATCCACAAATACTTCCCCAACCGCACACAAGTTTTTCTCCGTAAAGCGGTTTGAATTCTTCGAATCGGCTTCCATCTAGGATCCGGGCATGGATTTCTTTGATATCAAATGGGATCCGGACATTTGCCATGGCACACCCCAAAAGTTCTGAAGAGTCATATAAAGGTTCCTCAGCAGGTTGTGTTGGTCCTGGTCCAAGTTTTTCCCAATTGAGATGTTTAAGTATTTGTCGTGCTATTCGCAGCCCATCCATTTCATCTAAGGCTAGGTAGTCTGCTAGCCCACTAGTTCGGGCGTGCATTTCTGCACCTCCGAGTGTTTCTTCATCAACAATTTCGTTTATAGCCATTTTCACAAGTGGAGGCCCACCAAGATAAGCGGTTCCTCGTTCTTTGACAAAGACCGTGTAGTCACTCATTCCTGGGATATATGCTCCGCCCGCCGTATTGGGTCCAAAGGCGACACAGATCGTGGGAATCCCTAGTTTTGATAGTTGGGTGAGATCCCTAAAATTTTCACCTCCGTGGATAAATAAGTCAGCTTGCCTGGGAAGGTCAGCGCCTGCTGATTCGTTAAGAAGAATCAGGGGTAGACGATTTTCTCTTACAATTTCAAAAAATCTTTTTTGTTTATCCCATGTGGTGGGATTGCCGGCACCTCCTCGGTATGTCATATCGGAGCCAGTGATCGCACATTCAACTCCTTCAACAATGCCAATACCCGCGAATACTCCTACACCGATAGGGTCTTGTGTTCCCCAGCCTGCTAATGGACTGAGTTCAAGCAGTGGTGAATTCCTGTCAATGAGCGCTTCTACGCGTTCACGAACGAGCATCTTTCCTCTCCGACGATGACGATCAACATACCTTTGGCCGCCAACGGTGGGAACTTTTTCTAACTCAACAGCAACGAGATCCCATAAGGATTGCATTGCTTGTAGATTATTGGCGTATTCTTCCGAACGCGTATCTAACCGGCTTTGAAGAATATTCGCTTCAGCCATTCATTCTCCTTAAAATCAGGGATTCTTGTTTCACCCCCTGATATAAAACTATCAGCGAGTTGCCATATCTACGAAAATAAGTATGCACTGATTTCTTTTCAAATATTCTCTCTAATGGTTTTAAGTACCCATAGGTGTATTGTTTCTTGAATGGACGTAAACACAGTAAGATCTGATCTTCTTGAAGAACAGGAAGCGCTAGACAATATTGTTTCTATTTTGGAGCCAGTGGATTGGCTTCAGCCAACCCCTAGCCCACGGTGGTCTGTTGCCGATCAAATAGCCCACTTAACGTATTTTGATAAAGCTGCGATTACTGCAATTACTGATCCTGATGCGTTTCAGAATCTTGTTTCGGACCTGATGACTATGATTACAGCTGCCGAAGACGCGGAAGATTATACGCTTTCCTCCTATCGGGAAATGAATCCTCATGCACTGTTGGAAGCGTGGCGGAATGGACGTAGGGAACTCGCTGAAGCAGCTTCTTCTTTATCTGATAAAGATCGCATTATCTGGTATGGGCCATCGATGGGTTCAAAGTCATTCTTGACTGCCCGACTGATGGAGGTATGGGCACATGGTCAAGACATTGTCGATACTGTCCATATTGAACGACAAGACACCGATAGATTACGACATATCGCCCAACTAGGTTTCATTACGCGTTCATGGTCATATATCAATAGGGGGCTTGAACCTTCAGTGGTTCCTGTTCAGGTAATTATTCAAAGCCCATCTGGTATAACGTGGAACTTTGGTCCAGAAGGTGCTGCGGATAGTGTTCGTGGGACCGCGAAAGATTTTTGTCTCGTAACGACACAAAGAAGAAATCTTTTTGACACGGATCTTCTAGTAGAGGGCGATACGGCTTTGGAATGGATGACTATCGCTCAGGCTTTCGCAGGCCCTGCTACTGATGGCCCTAGTGCTTCTGCCAATGACTAGCTTTACTTTCTAGTTGCTTTCAAGCAGTTCAGATGCTTGCTGAACAAGTTTTTGTCCTTGTTCTATCAAGTCTTGATAGCGTCCTAGGTCACCATCTTCAAGTGCTTTGTTGGCATTTTCGAAAGTTTCTTGAGCTTGCACAAGGAGGTTCTGTAGTTGGTTGTTTCCAGGGTTAGCTGGCGTTGGTTCCGGTTGGGTATTTCCGTTTTCACTACCTTCACCGGATTGGGTCGGTGGCACTGGATCTTCATCTTCTGGTACGACTGATGTCGGAGGAGTTCCCCCGAGGTCAATGGGGGAAACATTTTGACAATCATCGCCTACTTCATTGTCTGGGACTAACAAGGCTCCAAGTACGAGTTCTACGGATGCACAAATTCGTACCCGTTCACCATATGCAGCGATAACTTGCTGAACTGCTGGTTGACTTCCGCTTGCTTCAACGTATAACGGACGTAAATATAAAAGAACATCTTCATCATCTCCACCTTCTAGTGGGATAAGGAGCATATTTCCTAGTGTCACACCGGAACCTCGTTGTCCAAGCAACGTCGTTGTTTCAGCGACAACAGGGTCGGCAAGCATACTTCTATTAGCGATCACTGGACCATCTACTTTCAAACCTGGAACCGTGTATGAGGTCAAGCTTCCTTGTCCGCGTTGATTAATTTGTGCGATCATAAATGCTTCAAGTTGCTGTCTGCTGTCATCACTTGATCTAGGAACAAATGGGCGCATTAGAATGAAATCTTGCTGGTCCTCTTCTGGTACTTGCATCTGCACGTAGTAGGGATCCATTCGTTTCCCAGAAGCAAATTTAACTAATCCGGTGCTGGTGACTATTGCGGTTGGTGCGTTTTCAAGATCATCACCTGGGTCTAACGAAACGACCCACGCCCCAGCAGCTTCATAGAAGTCATTTGCATCGTCAAGATGGTATCGGCCCCACATGTTTGTTTGTACTTTGAATAAGTCTTCTGGGTAACGAAGGTGGTCAGCGACTTCTTGAGGCATTCCATCAGATGATCCGTCTTCAGGAAAGGCCAAAGTAAAAAGATCAGGGAAAGCTTTCATGTACGCTCTAATAATTGGATCTTGGTCATCGACGACATAGAACGTCACATCACCGTCATATGCATCAATGACGACCTTGACCGAGTTTCGTACATAGTTGAAATCATTTGCGAGCCCACTACTACTAGGAATCGAGTTACGGTCAGCGCTTTGAGAATACGGGTAAAAACTAGTCGCCGTGTACCCATCTAAAATAAATTTAATTCTTCCATCTATAATCACAGGATATGAGTCAGCATCATAGCTGAGAAATGGTGCTAGTTCTTTTGCTCTATTGGTGACATCACGGTTAAACAAGAATTTTGAATCACTGTTTATGAGTCCGGAGAAAATAGGATTTAAATCTCCGAATCGAAGAGCGAATGCGAGGCGTCTAAAGAAATTCCCGGCTTGTACCCCATCGTTCCCATCATATTTATAGAGAAGGTTTTCTCCTGAACCATCGCTTCCTTGACAATTAGATTCTTCAAGTAATGCCGTTTGTTGAATATTTTCAGATCCGGTTAAAGCAAAATCTATTTCGCAACGATTTGTGTTAACAATTGCATAACCTTCAAGTTCTTCTCCCACATAAATTCTTGGCTGATCAAGATCAATTGCGAGTCTTTCTGAATTGACCGATGCGGGAAGTCCACCGATAACGAAATCTGGTTCACCTTGTTCGGTAACGGTATTCGCTGGAGCTAATGCAACTCCATAACCATGAGTGAAGGCAACATGCTGATTTTCCCACCCTGAATTAACTCCATCTAAATTAAGTTCTCGAGCAGCGATTACGACAGTCCGGATATCTCCATCTACTTCGTAGCGGTCGACATCAAGGTCCTCTGCGAATCGGAATTGTTCTCTTTCCACCTCTAACGCCTGAAATGTTGGTGAAACAATTCCAGGATCAAGAAGACGGAGGTTATTGAGTGTCCCTGCGTTACGTTGAAGCAAGTCAAGAGTTAATGCGTCTTCAACATTCGGTGTGAAAGTTCGCTCAACAATATTGGCGTTAGATTCGTTATCTGATCCAACTATGAGTCCGTATGCGGTTCTGGTAGCTTCAATATTTCGTTCAATATATTGTGATTCTCTTGAGGACTCGGATGGTTCCACTACAAATCTTTGATAAATGGCTGGGTAAATACTGCCTATAGCTATCGTCACGAAAGCCCAAAGCCCTACTGCGACCACTGGAAGCACCCATCCTCTTCTCCAGATATTAATAATGAGGAGAACTACTGCTGCTATTGAGATCAGAATGAGGAGTTTGATCGCTGGCAATTGGGCGTTTACATCTGTGTAGCTAGCCCCATCAACTACTCCTCTTCCTGAAAAGTTAAGAGAGTAACGCTGATACCAGTAATCGGCTGCTTTTATGAGCGCTAATATTGCTAAGAGGACAGATAAATGTCCTTTCACTGGAGCAGTAACGCGATTTCCGGGAGTATTTATTCTTATCCCGCCATTGAGATAATGCGCTGCGGCAGTGATGATCAGTACAACTATGAATGCTGTAAACATCCAATTGATTAGGAATTTGATGAAAGGGAGTTGGAAAACGTAGAACCCAATATCCAAGTTGAATTGGGGATCTTTGACGCCGAAATCTTGTTTATTCCTGAAAAGAATCCAATCTTGCCACCTACTAGAAGTTCCGGCTCCAAGGAATAAGGAGAATAGGCCAGCAACTGCAATACGGAAAAGGCCAGCGCGCGGACCAATAGTGTCATGGTATCGTCTAACGAAATCTTCTTCTGGTCCTTGGGGACGTGTTCGAGGAGCTATTCGATCAGCGACGAAAAGATTTATCCAGAAAAGCAGAAATGTAAAGATAATGAAAAAAAGTGCAAGCCCGATTTTTGCAAATAGGACACCTCTCCAAACCGCTGTGAAACCAAGCGAATCAAACCACAGGTAATCCGTATAGAAACTTGCAATACCTCTTAGGGAGACAATAAGAACGATAATGGCCGCAATCGATATTGCAAAAATGAATCGAAGCCGGCGAGAATTTCTTCGCGGTCTTGCTGGTCTAGGTATCCCACTTACATCAGCCATTAATAGCTGCTAATTCTGTGGCGTTATTCATGACTTAATCCTACCGTGACCATTGTTGCTTACTTCAATTGTCTATGGTTTCCAATATTGCTTCGGCGCATGTCAGGTAACCATCATTTTCGTCAATAGTTTCTGGGGATAGAGCAGGAGGTGGAACATTTAATTCTAACGCTACCTGTTTCCCATTCCCTCCGAATTTCTCTAGTTGAATTATTGCATCATCAAATGTGCTTACGCATCGCACTTCAAAACGGCCTGCAGCGACTTTTAGTATCTCCTGATATCCACTTGGAGGTACGAGAAAGAGGTCCACCCCTGACCTGGCTGCTGCTTCTGCTTTCTGAGGGTATGCTCCAACCGATCCAACATACCCATACTGGTCTATCGTGCCGGTAGTTGCTACGTTAAGTCCTCCTGTTAATTCTCCTTCGGTGAGGTAATCAACAATTGACAATGAAAAGGCTAGACCTGCTGATGGGCCGCCTACTCTCCCAACGTCAATAGTAATTTCAAATGGTATATCTGCTTTCAGTGGTGTCTGGATCACCACTCCTAGGAATCCGGTATCTTCTAGGCGTGGATGGCTTCCGAGCGAAATTTGCTCTAGAAGTAGTTCTTGATCAGGTGATGGAGTCCCGAACGTTCCATCAGACCTCTTAAATCCTATGCTGACGGTGTCACCGGGTTTTTTCGATTGAATGGCGTTTCCAAGATCTTGAGGGCTTCTGACATCAAAACCATCTACTTGCACTATTAAGTCACCTAGTTCAAGGAATTGGGATGCTGAACTTTCTGAAACAATCTCAGTAACATACGCACCATCGATTTCAGGAACAATATCGAAGCCTAGGAAATTTGCTGCCACCAGAGATGCAGTGTCTTGGGATTGTTGCATCATGAAATTATTAATTTTTCTCGTTTCAGTTTTTGTTTTGTCTCCGTAGAAGTCTTCCCTATTACGGAGTTCTTTTATGTCATCATTTTTTGCTTGGAACCATTCCCAGATTGTGAGTGAATCGGATTCAATAGTTACTGTCGTGAATTTTATTGCTCCTTCAGGGATGAATGTTTCGGTTCCTTGAATATCTATTTTTTCTATTGTTGTGGGAGCGCTACCAGGAGAAATCGCCACGACATCTACACCAAGAAATGAAACTGGAACAAACCTTAGAAATAGTGCGATTGAAGTAACGAAAATTATTGTAGCCATAAGAATCTTTTCGTTTCTCCCCATGGTTGTACGTGACGGAACCGTTTTTGGGGTGGGAGGGTTCGGGGTTTCAGTCATGGTCACCTAATTCTTGAATGGCAGGCACTTTTCTATTGTAGGTTCAAGGTCATTTTCTTTAGCATCGTTGTTTTATTATCTAGTTTTTGAGTGTTCGGCTCGTGTTTACGATTTTGGTACGTTGATTACTCTATTATTTACATAAGAGATTAGACATGAATGAAGGAGGCGTTTTTGCGAGAACCACTTCGGCAACCGTTTTCTAATCCTTTTGGGATGACGGAGCGGATTGCACAGCATAAAGCTGTGACGGGTTTGAAAGCGAGAGTTCGTTGGTGGCAACGAATGGTTAGCTTGATAGGTCTTCTAATTATTATTGGGGTTCTCGGGGTTATGCTTGCTTTTGGTGTTGGCTTGTTAGTACTTATTGGCAGGATTCTTCTTGATGTGATTGTGAGCTAATGTGACTGAGATCGGTGATACAGATCAGCCATGGACGGCGCTGGGCACAGAAAGGCGGAAGAATATTGTTGAGTCAGCTATAGCTGGAGAATATTCCCTCGCTTTTAAAGGATTAAGTGATCATGATCCAAAGGTTCGTGCCACATCCGTTTCTGTCCTCTCTGAAAATGGTGTGTTGGATAATGAATTAGGTTGTGTTGCGGCAAGGGACCCGCACCCGATTGTTCGTAGTTCGGTGGCGAAATCTTCTGCGCAACTCTATTCGCTTCCGATTTCAGAACTGCTTCATGATATTGATTTCACAGTTGTTGAGGTAGCTTGCTGGGCAGCGGGAGAACGAGGAGATCAACAGGATGGAGTTGTTTCTGTTTTGTCTAATATTGCTTTGCACCATGAAGATTCTCTTTGCCGAGAAGCAGCAGTTGCAGCGTTAGGAGCGATTGGCAATACTGATGGGTTGAATAGCATTCTTAAAGCAACGACAGATATTGCTACAGTTCGCAGAAGAGCGGTTCTTGCGCTTGCCTCATTTGACAATCCAGCAGTTACAGAGGCGTTAGAGAACGCTCTTGAAGATAGAGATTGGCAGGTTCGGCAAGCTGCTGAAGATTTATTGATGTAGGACCGGAAGTTATCGTCTCTGCCGTATAGACGGGTCATCCATGAACATTGCTCGGACAGATTCAAATGATTCAATACACCTTCCGGCACCAAGAACAACTGCTTCTAAAGCGTTTGGGACGATATTGACGGGTACATCTGTTTCTTCACTTAAGCGCTTATCAAACCCCTTTAATAAGGATCCGCCGCCAACAAGGTTTATTCCTTGGACAATTATGTCCTGTGCAAGTTCCGGTGGAGCTTGTGACAGACATGAAGTAGCAGAATCAATCATCGCGGAGACAGCTTCATCAATTGCTGACCTAATTTCGCTAGGCGAAACGACAATAACTTCAGGTAACCCGCTCGCTATGTGTCGACCTCGAACTTCGGCTCGTAATTCGCCTTCATATGGTGCTGCTGATCCGATCGTTAATTTGATTTCTTCGGCTGTTCTTTCCCCTATCGCTACACCAAATTCGTTTTTGACAAAGTTTTGGATAGCGGAATCAATATCAAATGATCCGACCCGGACCGCTTCTAATGCAACAACTCCTCCCATTGATATGAGAGCGGTTTCGGTGGTCCCTCCACCTACATCAACGATGAGATTTCCCATTGGTTCGTTGATAGGCAATCCGGAACCTATTGCTGCAGCTAACGGTTGTTCAATTAATCGGGCATCTGCAGCTCCCGCTCTCCGTGCAGCTTCCGTGACTGCTCTTCGTTCAACGGCCGTGATCGCTGAAGGAACGCAAATAACGACTCTTGGGCGGTTAAATCTTGACACTCCGACTCTTTCTAATAGAAGTCGGATCATTCTCTGTGTGACATCAAAATCTGTTATCGCTCCATGGCGTAATGGACGAACAGCAACGATATAGCCCGGTGTTCTCCCAATCATTTGCCACGCTTCTTCACCCATGGCAAGCACTTCATTCGTATTCTGATTAAGAGCTATGACGGAAGGTTCGTTTAGGACAATGCCGCGGCCTCTGGAGTACACAAGAGTATTGGCAGTACCAAGGTCAATGGCAAGGTCACGTGCCATAATTAACGCTTTCTTCTCTTTTGGTCTGGGGCGATAGCATCTAGCCCAGCGCGGAACTGTTCAATTGATGAATTAAAGCTTTTCTTTTTCTCTCTTTGGAAAGCCCAAATGATGAGCGTTCCGAGGAAAAAAACAATGGCTGCTGCAGCGAGGAAAATTAATGGGTTCAATGGAGGACTTCTCCTTTATCTTTTTTCTCAGTGCTTAGGATTTCATGAATCTCTTGAATGTGTTGCGGTTCTAATCCCCAACTTTCCCCACTTTCCCAGATTTCTCTTTTCCATATGGGGACAGTGGCCTTTAAAGTGTCGATGCAGAATCGGGAAGCTAGGAAAGCGTGATCTCGGTGAGCTGAGCTAACTGCAATGACTACAGCTGAATCACCTATTTCTACTTTTCCTACTCGGTGGAGCATGGCTATTTTCTTTATGTCTGGCCATTGATCTCGTGTTGTCTTTGCAATTGCTTCTAACCTCAGAATTACCTGCTCCTCGTATGCTTCATATTCTAGAAGAGTAACGTTCTCTCTTCCTGATGAGTGGTCTCGTGCGACACCATTGAAAGTTACTGAAGCGCCGCATGATGGTTCAACAACCCATTGGCTTGCTTTCTCAACAGGGAGGGGCTCATTACTTAAGCCAATCCATGTGTTCGTATCTTCTGGAGCTTGCATAAACCCATGCTAGAGGCAGTGTTTGATCTCTGCTCCTTCGTTCATTTGCTTTCTAAACAAGTTATGCAGTGCTCGCGATTTTTTTTTAGCTGTTCTGATCTAAAATAACTTTGTGGGCTTAGATGGGGATGAGGAAAAAATCAGTTTTGTGGCGCCTCCTTTGATGGAAGATCGCCTTTGGAGACATCCTGCTGAAGTGGGTGAGTTAAGGCGTATTAACCAATCGGTAAGGCAGTTACGTAATTTCGGTAAGTTAGCAATTTGCGCTGGAGTGATTTTGCTTTGGGGTGAGAAGATAATTTCTTTTCTGCTATAAAGCTATTCTCTTAATTTCCTAAAGAGGCGCGATATAAGATAGGTCGCCATTGATCCAAGAATAATTGCTCCGAGAAGCGATGCTCGTTGACGTTGTTTCGCATTCATATTTGACCAAGGTTTGGCTGGAGTTCCGTCTATGTATGCTTCCGCGTTTGTGTATTCTGGTTCCCATCCAGCTGCTCGTAGGCGTTCATTTGAAACAATCCATGGGTGAACTGTGTATGGAGTTAAACCAGGGGGGGTCGGGGCGATCCGGTAACGCCAACTGAACCTACCGAGACGATCAGCCATTTCTTCCTTTAACCGTAGTCTCGGGAACCTTCCACTGAGTTCTCTGCATACTTCAGCCTCAATATAACCATCGGGGGCGACATTGTAGATGCCACTCAATCCTCCTTTACTTGCAAGGGAGACTGCTGCCGCTAAATCATCGAGGTGGAGGAATTGAACTGGTGGATCGTTATCACCTGCGTCAATGATTGCAGCTGCTTTCAACGAACGAGCGACCCAACTTATTTGCCCTTTAGCAAGAGCTGTTGTGGGTCGAAGTATCACAACTTCAGCAGTTGGGTGGTTAATGTTCCATTCCTTCGCTAGGTTCTCTATTTCAGTTTTTACTGAAGCAAAAGAAAAGTCAGGATTTGGTTCTATTCGCGTTTCTTCTGTGATTGGTATCGGGTTATGGTCCCATGCTCCATATACCATCGCTGATGAAAGTATGACGATTCTTTGTATACCCACGTCGGAAGCGGCTTCGAAAACTCTTCTTGTCGCATCGATTTCGGCTCCGCCGGCGTCTATACCATCACTACTTGGGCCAAATGATGTGGCGAGGTGAACGAGGCAGTGTGCTCCTTCAAAAACTGGTTTAAGGTCATCAATTTGAAGATCTAATTGGTGATGATAGACGCGTCGATGATTTGGCATCTCTGGTCTCGTATCTATTGCAAGAACTGCTGAGATGCCATCGGTTTCAGCGAGGGTTTTGCAGACTCGCGTTCCGATAGATCCCGCTGCTCCTGTGACGATAAGCGTTTCCATAGCCTCCTCGAGTTCTATTAAATGGTTTTTCTCTTGTAGGACGAAAATCTTAGGGCGAGAAGAAACCATAGCGGAAACACGTCGTATCTACGACTTTTGTTTGATTTTTTCACTGAATCACTTGAGACATATCTCAATCCAAAAATTTTACAAGAATTGATCTTGATTTGAATTTCTACCCATACTTCTAGAGAATTTTCGATGACTCTCCTTTAATGGCTTAAGTTTCCGTTGGGAAGTTTGTAGAATGGATGAAATTCGATCTTTCACAGTAAAGGTGAGAATTATGGATAATGATAATCCTTTTGGAGAGATGCCTTTCTTCGGCGATTTTGAGAAGCTATTTAATTCTGGAGGTCAGGACCCTTGGGCAACTGCTAAGCAAATAGCAATCCAGTTAGTTGCCAGTGAAAATGTTGATTCAAATGTGGATCCGTCCCATCGAATTCTTTTAGAGGAACTTTCTCGTATTGCCCAACTGCACGTAAGTGAAGCTACTTCTTTAAGCACGGGAAACATTTCTGTTCAAGCAGTCACGAGAACAGAATGGGCGCATAAGACTATTGATGCATATAAACCGCTTTTTGAAAGTTTGACAGAAGCTCTAACCAGAAAGAAAGAAGAGGATGCATTCGGTGGTGATCCTTTGCACGCGATGTTTGGGCAAATGATGCAATTCCTTGGCCCAATGATGCTATCAATGACCGCCGGTTCGATGGTAGGACATTTAGCTCAGCGGTCATTCGGTCAATTTGATTTACCTATTCCTCGTCTTAGTGAAGATGGGATACAGATCATTACTAATAACATTAATGATTTTGGGAAGGAATGGAGCCTTTCAATAGACGAGTTGTTGCTTTGGGTTTGTTTGCATCAATTCTGTTTCCATACTGTTTTCCGTATAAGACATGTTCAGGAGAACGTAACCAATTTACTGTTTGATTATGTGAGTGGGTTTGAGAATAACCCATCTGGCCTTGAAGAAAAATTACAAGAGATTGATATGAATTCCCCATCAGCTCTTGAAGATTTACAGCGCTCTCTGGGTAGCCCAGAAGTGATTTTGGGGGCAATACAGAGTCAAGAACAATTGAATCTATTGCCGGAACTAAACGCAGTAATTGCGGTAATTGTCGGTTACGTTGACTACATCATGGACAGTATTGGAGTTGGACTGATCGGGTCATACAGCCAAATTACTGAAGCAATGCGACGGCTGAGGGTTGAAGCTGACCCTTCGGATCGTTTTATTGAGAGAATGTTGGGCCTTGAACTCACTCAAGCTCAATACGATCGCGGAAGTCTTTTCATCCATGGTGTGGTTGAGCGATCTAATGCTAACGAGCTGATACGTCTTTGGAATGAACCAAAGAATTTTCCAACACCTAATGAAGTTGATGCCCCTGGTCTTTGGCTTGCTCGGATTGACCTGCCTGACGTATCTTGAGATTTCAGAAAAGTTTTAAATTGTCATCATCATCATCGTGAGGGTATGGAGTAAAGATTTCTTTTTCAGTTTTGATAGCTTCTGAATGTGTTTCTCTATCTGGTTCTCCTGTTTCTTCAGTTTCTGCAAGTTTTTGCTTCTGTAGAAGATTTCTTAAGAGGCTGAAAATATTTTGAGAGGTATCTATTCCCGCGTTGTTTGCTCCGAACATGTAGGACATAGATGCGAACCCTGCAGCAATGGCAAGAACAAGGAAGCCGAGTCGTGCTGGAAGCGTGAATATGACAGGAATTAGTGCCCCGAAAACCCACATAAGTTGGAATCGTGTTTCAAATCGAGCAAATGATCGGCCATAGTTCGCATCTGGGGCATCACGTTGAACAATTGAGTCAAACGCTAGCTTTCCTGAACTGACCGAAAGGCCTACAGCGAATCCGACAAGAAGAGCTCCGCTTATTCCACCACTCCATAATCCAAGTATCGCTGCTGCAGTGGTTGTAAGTAACGCTCCTAAGAGCATCCTTTCTTCACTAATTCGTGCACGTAATTTAGGTGCTGTTATTGAACCAACCAAGCCACCAATGACACTGCAAGCTACAACTGCTCCAAGTGTAATCGCTGACGTCCCGTCCGCTCCTAAGTCTGTTCCTAAGAGTTCCTCATGCAGTTTGGCCCCCATTGACGTGCCCACTCCAGAAAGATCTAAGTCATCTGTGCCTCCCCGGTAAGCGAAAGCGACAAGGAAGGTGAAAAAGCCTATGACGCCTCGTAAGACACCCATTCCGTTGGAAGCCTTAATTATTCCTGCAGATCTGAGTTCTTCTCGCTCCTGTTCTTGTTCGGGTGCGGAAGCGATTTTTGATTTGGGGAGTTTAAGCGATGCTAGAACAGCAAGGAAGAAAGTAATGGCGGCCAAAATAACAGACCAACTAGGTCCCCCTATTAATTGCGCCAATGCTGAAGGTGCTGCTCCACAGAAACCAGCTATTCCTGAGAGAAAGGCAAGTCTTGCATTTTTTTCAACGAGTTCCTCATGTGTTGACACTGTCGTGGGCACAACGGCTGCTTTGGCTATTGCATAACTTTTCTGGAGGACAAGGATTGTAAACGCTAATGGGAATAGGAAGAGTGAATCTAAGTTTGCCACCATGAGAATGGCAGCAATAACACGTCCGAAGTTGATCGCAAGGATCATCAATCGTCTACCCCCTGCATATCGGTCTATTACTGGACCTATGAGGGGGCTTACTACCGCGAACGGGGCGATAGTAAGAGCGAGATATAAGCCCACTCTCCATCGGGCGGCACTTGGGTCAATTGAGAAAAATAAGGAGCCAGCCAAAGCAACTGTGATCATGGCATCGCCTGCGGCACATAATGCGTGGACTCGACTCAAACGAATAAAAGGAGAAACAATGAATTTCCCTTTTCTGGTTTTCTCTTGGGATGGGGTTCTTACTTGATCCGAAAAGAATTCAGTTTTTTGATCTCTTTGATCATCCACATTCTAATTCTACGAGATTCATTCACGAACACTCACACAAGGAAGATAGTACTGAATTGTTCCTTGAGATACTAAGGTATTTTACTAGTCGTCAAGGTCTGTTTTGCCATCATCGGTATAGCCTTGCTTCTGCAATGGTTCGTTGGCACCAGTGACAATTCCCGCAAGATTAGCAACAATCCGTTTCCAATAACGATAAAGGACAGCCCTAGGAACCGCATGGGAACCGGGCTGATCAGAATGCATATAATCTCGGATCTTGCTTTCAATAGAATATCGAAGCTCAGTCGCTCGATTATAGAAATCTTGTGCTTGTTCACTTGTTGCTTCTGCCATTAAGTCAGCAGCCTCAGCAAACATCGATGAGATTACGCGGCGGATCTCTATGAGTTCTGCTGTGTCCTCTTCTCCAATTAGAGATACACCTTCTTCAGCTAGATCAAGAATGTTCTTAGCTTGATCACCGATTCGCTCGATTTTTTTAATTAGCAGTGTGTAGCTAAGTACTGATCCAATATCCGTGCTTCCGTGCACAGCGACATGCGTTACAAGTTCACCTCGGAGAGCTTGTTCAGCATTATTAATGTGCTCATCAGTAGTACGAATATCTTCTGCAACTGACGCAGTGTCCGCCCCGCTTAGAACAGCTGCTGATGCCAAGTCAAATGAATGACGGGCATCAGCAAGCATTGAAATAGTCCGATGAGCTATTAGCTCTAAACCGTTTTCGTTTTTTTTGAAAAATGATAAAACCATATTTTTCCTTTCATCGAAGGATAGCTACACCTAACAGTGGAATAACTATAAAGGCCACAACTACGTATGCAATAGCCATAACGCGTCGCTGTACTGCAATCTTAGCGAGATTTTCTGCTAGTCGTATCGGGATCTCTCGTACCCCTGGTAATGGATACAGCAAGACGATCCCACCAATATTGAAAAGAGTGTGTACTAGTGCAACAGTTAACGCTTCAGGTCTGCTTGCAGCAAGAGCAGCGAGCAGCGCCGTTATGGTGGTCCCAACATTTGCGCCAAGCGTCACTGGATATATGTTTCTCAATGACACAACGCCTGCTGCTGCGAGGGGAATCATGATTGATGTAGTGATACTTGATGATTGAACAGAAACCGTGATTACCAAACCTAGAAGCATTGCGATCGCTCCAGCACCGGTACCTAAAACCTTATTCAGCGAGGCTTCTATTCGGTCAGCGACAAGTTTTCGCATATTTTTCGTAATAAATGCTAAAGCAATCAAAATAATTACTAGTCCAACAGCTACAAGGAATGTGCCTAAAACATTTCCGTTAGCACCTAAAGCATCGCCGAGATCCTGTAACCATCCAACTGGTTCTTTGACCCATTTTTTGACCGGGCTTTTCCATTCGCTCCCAGCTGAACCCACTAACTGCGAACTAATTTTTTCGGCAGATTTTGATAAAATTTTCGTTGCGAGTTCAACTGGTAGAAGAATACTTACAGCCAGTAAGTTAAAGAAATCATGTACTGTAGCTGCTGCAAACGCACGTTTAAACTCATCTGACTGCCGCATATGCGCTAAAGCAACGAGGGTGTTGGTAACAGTTGTTCCTATGTTGGCTCCCATGACCATGGGGACTGCATCACCTACACCCAAAGCTCCTGTCCCGACGAGCCCAACAATTACTGAAGTAGATGCTGATGATGATTGGACAAGAACCGTTCCAAGAATACCGATGAAAAGGCCAGCGATTGGGTTACTCACACTGGAGAAGAGACTTTCTTGAGTATCTGCTCCCATAACTTTAATACCTGACTCAAGTGACGAGACACCAACAAGAAAAGTGTAGATTAAACCGAATACAAATGAGGCTCTAAGAAGCGTTGGAATCTCCCGCTTAGCTGTGTGCATTCGGAAAGCCATTTACGAGAAATATAGACGACGTCACCTTTAAGTAAAGAGTTTTTGATGTGAAATTAGTCATAGAGTGTCTATTTAAAATTGTAGTCTGAAGTACGTAATCTATCTGTAATAAGCTTGCGTCAATAATTCACGATCATGGGAATAGGACAATAGCTCTAGGGCTTTTTCTTTACGGAGCCATTGGATAGCATCTACCTCGGAGTTCACTTGGAAGTACCCGTCCAGAATTTTCATCTGCCAATAATCTACTTTCTTAGGTCGCCCCTTACGGTCCACATATGTCACGCTTCCAATGAAGTCTTTTAATTCACAATTAAGACCTGTTTCTTCCAAGACTTCACGTAGTGCGCATTCTTCTAAATCTTCGCCATGATCTAATTTCCCTTTGGGGAATGACCAGTCATCATATTTTGGGCGATGCACAATAAGTAGTTCGCCATCATCATTAATAATAATTCCACCGGCTGCTAGAACTAACTGTTCATTCACTGCTCAGACGCTAACAGGAAATCAGTTTTTCCAACCAACTAAAGCAAGATCAGAATTTTTACTGCTCTTGTTCTTCTTCTTCGTAACCAAGGTCCCATTCGATCACGATGTTTTCTCTTTCAGCATCACGATTTACTCGTTCTCTATTTCGACGAAACTGTGGGTCATGGGGTGGGAGAAGAACTAGTCGCGCTTGGATCCTGGTACGAAAACCATCAATCATTTCTTTATCGCCAAAATCGGAGCGCATATCCCAATGCGGTGCTACTGGACCCATGTAAATCATCTTTACGTGTCCTTTGGGGGGTTCGTTCTCAATATCAGTCATGTGGAGATTCCTCAATTTCTTATGCTCAGTGAGTGTATCCAAGGAAAAAATCTTTTGTTCACGGGAACTTTTTCATCTTTTCTTTCGTCTATTAAGTATCGGAGGTATTTATGAAAACTGTATGGATGGCGCAAGGTAATTGCAGTAATAAACCACCAGAACTATTTTTCCCAAGTGACGGATCTGGTGTTGAGAAAGCGAAAAGTGTTTGTGCCACTTGTCCTGTTAAGGAAACTTGTTTAGAGCATGCTCTCTCACACCGCATCAATCATGGGGTGTGGGGTGGATGTTCTGAGCGGCAACGGAGAAGGATCCAGAAAGAACGTAGAAAAAACAGGATCAGAAAAGAATCACTGATCTCTAGCAATTAGATTTCAAACAGTGGTATTGAATTTTGTTAGCTTTGCTAACCGATAGCTTTTGTCTCTGCTACAACTTGTATTGCTGCCTGTCGATCTAGTGCACGTTGCCTTCGTATGCGTCGTCGTTCGCGTTCGCTCATGCCGCCCCAGATACCGAACTTTTCACTATTCTGCAAGGCATATTCTAAGCAATCTTCACGTACTACACATCCTCGGCAAACCTCTTTAGCTTCACGCGTTGAAGCTCCTCGCTCTGGGAAAAATAAATCAGGGTCAACACCAAGACAGTTCGCGAAATCTTGCCATCCCTCTGTAATCGAATTTTCTTCGATCACTATCACCCTCCGATTTTCTCACAGCATTTGCTGCGGTTCGCCGATTTGGCGCGCTTATCAAGCTCAAAAATCAAGCTTGTAATTACATTAGTGTCATTTAAGCAGGTCAGGGGTCAAAAATGCAAATTCTTTAAAGAAAACATGAAAAAAATAATCTATGAATTTTCGTTGCTGTTCTTTTCGATGGTTCTGAGGTTCAACGTGATGTGATAAGCCGTCGCCTATGTTCAACAAAATCCACAAGGAGATAGTCGCCCAGGTTGTCACGATTAGTGAAAAAGGCTCTCCCACCGTTCATTTCAGTTATTTTTTCAATAAATCTGCTTAGCGCAGGTTCTGGGTCAAGCATGAATGTGTTGATACGAATACCTTCTCGCGTACATGCCATAACTTCAGAAAGGGTTTGGTCAATGGTGTACTGCGAGGGAGGATAATCAAAATACGGGTTTCCAGACCGGTCAATATGAGCAGTTGGCTCTCCATCGGTGACCATGATGATCTGTTTGGTGCCTGACTGTTTTGCAAGCATCTGACGGCTTAACATAAGCGCGTGTTGCATATTGGTTCCCTGCATGTAGCCAGTAGTGACTTCTGGCAACTCGTGGAGTTCTATCTCTCTGGCATAAAGATGAAATCCCACTATCCCCATATAGTCACGTGGGTACTGCATACTGATAAGAGATTGCAGTGCCATCGCTACTTTCTTGGCTGGTAGTAAACGTCCGGTCCAGGCCATGGAATTGGATAAATCAAGCATTAAGACCGTGCTGGAACGGACAAGGCTTTCTGTTCGTTCAATTTCAAAATCCTCTGAGGTAAGTTCAACCGGAGTTCCCCCACCGGTACGTTTAATAGCGTTCCTCACTGTCCGTTGGATATCCAAGTTAAATGGATCGCCAAATTCGTAGGGTTTCGTGGAGAAATCTCGTTCGTGTCCAATACCTTCATGTTGGAGATCATGACTTCCTATTCGGTCCTTATCTAGTTTGCGAAAGAGATCTGAAAGAGCTTGTTGCCCTATCTTGCGCATCGCTCGCGGTGTGAGTTCATATCTGCCTTCTTGGCTTTCTATGTATCCTGCTTCTTCAAGTTGTTTCGCTACTTCCGATAGTTGGTCCAAACTATTTGCTGCATCATCTCCAAGGAGTTCTCTTACTCGTTCGATATCTATTTCAGCTAATGATGCTGGATTTTTCATTGAAGAGAGCATTCTTTCCAACGCATCAAGGTCGCCGAGTTCTTCAAAGATATTCTGCGCATCTTGTACCGCCATGGGTTCATCGCCAGAGAATTCATAAGATTGTTCCCATCCAAAGTCCGGAAAAGCTTCTTGAAGGTTCTGGGCGAGTTGGTCCATTTGCCACTGCAAATCCATGTCTTCAAGAAGTTGATCTGACAACTCTTGTAGTTGCTGCTGCTGTTCGGGTGACATGGAGTTCATCATTGCTTGTGCCGCTGCCATTCTTTGTGCCATAACTTCTAGAAGTTCATCAAGTGTTTCAGGGTTCTCAGGAAAGAAATCCCCGAATTCTTCCATAAATGCATCAAAATTAGGTTCTTCCCCGTTTGCTCGATCTTCAAGCATTTCATTAAGAGCGGACATCATGTCCTTTAAGCGTCCCAAATCTTCGCTTCCCATGTTTTGCATCTCTTCTGAGAGTTGATCAAGGTAGCGTTGCATAAGTTGTTCGCGGAGTTTTTCCATAAGGCCTTCAAATTGCTCACGCGCCTCTGTCGAGGTGAATTCATATTTTTGTAGTTCCCGCACTTTCCCAGCCAGGTCTTGAGGGATCATGTCTAATTGTAGATTTCTCTCAGAAACAGTTTCTTCGGTAATCTTCTGCCTTCTCTCGTCTCCGGTTTCAGCAACTTCCTCTATTAATTGATCTAAGGATTTCTTTTCTGTATTGATGACTGATTGAAGTTCTTCTGAAACCTCATCGTAAATTCCGCCCAAATCATAATTCTCAAGACGTTCCTTTCGTTCTTGGCGGAGACGGTCAAGCATTTCACGAAAACCTTGCACTCTCTCCCCATCCATATCAAATCCTGACTGCATGAGACGCCTAAGCGCTGAATTAATATCTCCGTCGTACATGAGATCATCACCTATTTCTGACATGATGTCATCAGCAGTGATTTCAAAACCTGTTTGTGTTCCATCCCATGCAGAGTACGCGTAGTATAAATTCTTACGTTTTCGCTTCCGCCATTTACCAAGCACCATGATGAGACAGTACCAGTCTCACGGAGTCCTGCCCATATCAAAAAGTGAATGACAATCGTGGACATCTTTGGTTGTAATGTTTGGTCGAAGCTGCACTAGAGTCATTTCTATGATCGTTGAATATGAGAAACGTGGAAAAGTAGCAGTTATTACTTTGAATCGCCCTGAAGCTAGAAACGCTGTTTCCGGTGAACTTGCTGAAGCTCTTGAGGCTGCGGTTGATCAACTTGAAAACGATGATGAGATCTGGGTTGGAGTCTTAGCAGGGAATGGTCCTGTATTCTGCGCTGGAGCTGACCTAAAGGCGGTGGCATCGGGAAATGCTAACCTTGGGACGAAACGAGGTGGTTTCGGAGGTTTTGTTGTTCTTGAACGAACAAAGCCAATAATCGCAGCGGTCGAAGGACCTGCTGTGGCAGGAGGGTGCGAATTAGTGCTTGCCTGTGACATGGTTGTTGCGTCTTCAGGAGCTTCATTTGGACTCCCAGAAGTAAAGCGTTCTTTAGTAGCAATGGCTGGTGGAACAACTCGTTTGCCGAAACGACTCCCCCCAAATCTTGCTATGGAAATGGCCCTTACCGGCGACACAATTGATGCTGCACGCGCCCACCATCATGGACTGGTAAATATTCTTTGTGAATCTGGGAAAGCGATAGAGGAAGCTATCGGCCTTGCTGAAAGGATTAACGCTAACGCTCCGTTAGCTGTGCGCGCGACAAGGAAAGCTGTTCGTGAAGGAGCCCTCGTTGATGATAATGAAGGTATACGGTTAGCTATTGACTTGTTTAAACCTGTCGCATCTAGTGAGGATGCGAAGGAAGGTCCAAAAGCTTTCGTTGAGAAACGTGCCCCGGAATGGAAAGCCCGCTGAGCAATCTAGAAACCACCCCTGACCTTTCCTTTCATGTAAATCTCCGGCAGCAGGTCCAAAATAATCTTGACTCACATCCCCGAATTGATGTAGAAAATAAATCTCTTCGGAAGGCTGCAGTAGGAATCATTCTTGTTGAATCGCAAGAAGGCAAGGCGGGGTTTATTTTGACTCGTCGTAGCAGAGGGTTACGAAACCATAGCCACCAATATGCTCTTCCCGGAGGGCGAATTGACCCGGGTGAAACTCGGGAAGAAACAGTACTGAGAGAAGTTCGGGAGGAAATAGGGATTTCTGCTACCCGAAATGAAATAATTGGTTGCCTTGATGAATATGAGACGCGCTCAGGGTTTTCTATCACACCAATTATTCTCTGGGTAGAAGACCTCTCAACCATGGCTCCGGAACCCAATGAAGTTGATGAGATACTTATCATTGATTTAGCGGAACTTTTTCGAAGCGATAGCCCACGGTGGGTAGCGATTGATGAAAGCGAAAAACAAGTACTTCAATTACCGATAAAGAATCGTCTAATTCATGCCCCAACAGCAGCATTGCTATACCAGTTCCGAGAAGTGGGTATCACTGGGAATCTTTTGCGTACAGATCATATTGAAGAACCTGTCTGGGCATGGAAATAACAAAAAGCAGTAATTTAATGGGTTTTTAGGTGTAAATCCGAACTTATCATGGCAAATCCCTCTTAGAAGCGCTATCTTTACGTTGTGTGTCATTTGACACATTAAATGACTTTCATGCACTAATAACGTGTTAGTGCACAATTTGAGAGGGAATTTTTTCATGAAAAAAGTTAAATTACTCCTAGCTGCTTTGAGTTTGGCACTGGTGGCAATGTTCGCATTAGCTCCAGCCGCTCAAGCACAGGAATTAGCTGGACTCCAAGCTGATCCACTCTTCGTGGCAGCAGCAGGAGAACAGACATTTACAGTTACCGGGTCTGGATGGCCAGCAAATGGCACTGTTGCAGTGCTTCCTTGCGAAGGTTCAACGAACTATGAAGAAGCCGCAGCAAATGGTGCTGGTGCTTGTGATACAGGTGCGTTGACCATCGTCCAATCAGATGGTGATGGAAATATATCAGTTGAATGGACTTATGATATTCCAGCAGCTGGCATGTGTATCGGGGCAGGTACCCTAGATTCTTCATATGTCGGTACCTTCTGCGTTGGTGTTGGTGCGCCAATACTACCTAACACAGGATCGGAATCTACTAAGGTTGCGATCATCGGTGCAGCTGTTCTAGCCGGTGGTGCGATGATTGTGCTTAGCACACGTCGTCGTTCATTCGTCAGCTAAAACTGATTCCAGTTTCGACTGGATATAAAGAACTCATTGAGCCGGGCCTTCTGGTCCGGCTCTTTGATTTTTCTAACTCTTCTCCCAAGCTGCAACGACATCTTCTGTGGTCGTCAGCGTGGCTAAAAGTGAGATGCTTCCTTCCATAATTTTTTGCCCATATTCATGAGGAACTCCTGCTACAGCATCGGTGGGGACGACAACCTGATAGCCAAGGTCAACCGCTGAGATAATTAAGCCAAGGATTCCAATGTTAATTGAAACGCCAATAGGGATAATTGTTCTCGCTCCGAGGTTGCGAATAACTTGATCCAGTGATGTTGAAGTAAAGGGTGTTAAACCATGGAGTCGTGGGAGAACAATATCTTGAGGTTCAGGGCCAAAGTCACTTATTATTTCCGCTCCAGCAGAACCTTCAATGATTCCCGAACCATTTTCATTCATTTTTTTAGAGGCAGCTAACATTCGACAATTTACTATTGAACCTGCATAGTCAGATCGGTTCACCGCCGTGGCGTGAATTACCGTCACTCCAGAATCTCTCGCTTCTTCACAAAGGCGTGGACCGTTAGTCAAGACTCCGGCTTCAGTCGCTGCACTACGTAATTCTTGAAATCCTGAAAGTTCCCCGACTATTCCCTTCTGCATTTCCATCGTTACTAAAACGGTCGTGGCTGGATCTATCAGATTTTTTAGATCCATGGTTACCTCCCATGATTCAAAATTTTCTATTCTTTGAGCATCCCACATATACACAATGTTCGCTACGACTAAGACTTGTGATTTATAAAAAATTACGAGTATCCACCACTCTTCTTGCTCTAGGGACAACAGTAGGCTCGTTCGTCACCTGGGAAACTGCCACCGCTTTAGGGGGTGGGCTCACATGAGTCCACCCCCACCGAATTCTACAAATAGAGTCAGATTTCGTTATGGAAGATTCTAGGTTGCACTCCTTATTTCATCTTCGTTAGAGGGAATAACTTTTGCTTGAGTTCTTTGTCGCGCATGATTTTGTGTAAGGCTCATGCAATGAGTGAACTACATTGGGTAGAACAAAGGGACTTAAATAGGCCGCTTCTCATTATCGCATTAAAGGGATTGTTTGATGCTGCTGAAGCGGCAACCGCAGGTGTTGATCTTTTGATTGCAAAGCATGATGCTTTCCAAGTTGCAGAAATAGACTCTGAAACTTTTTTTAATTTTCAAGAAGAACGGCCTTTTGTTCGTTTGGGTGTTGATGGGCGCGAAATAGAATGGCCATCCAATGTAATCTGGGGCGCTGAATGCGGCAACGGGAATCACGACCTTCTTCTCCTCTCAGGTATAGAACCTCATCTTAAATGGCGTACTTTTTCTGATGCGTTACTTGATGTTGCCCAGAAAATGAATGTTGAAATGGTTATAACAATTGGTGCTATGGCGGGGATGGCTCCACATACTCGACCTTTAGGAGTTGTGGGAAGTGCTTCTGACCCAGCGGTCGCTGATCGTCTTGGCCTTGGTCGCCCAACATATGAAGGCCCTACTGGATTGGTAGGAGTTCTCCATGATCATTTAGATAAAGAAGGTATCCCCATTATTTCTCTGCGGGTTTCCGTTCCGCATTATGTGCCTGGTCCTCCAAATCCTGAAGCGACTCGTTCCTTGCTTTCCCGCCTTGAACTTGTTACGGGAACAGAAACATTCCATGCTGATTTAGAAAAAGCAGCGAATGAATGGCGAGATCGGATTCATACAGCTGTAGCGAACGATGCAGACATGGCAAGTTACGTCCAACAGTTAGAACAACGAGTTGATGAAAGTGAAATTCTTCCTTCGGGAGATGACCTTGCCGCTGAGTTAGAAGCTTTTCTTAGAGATAAGCGAGCAGATTAAATCTCGTCGGTTTTGGACAAGATTTCCTTTCCTAAGCCTTGTAACGCTACCGCTGCAGCACCTATTAACGAACCTTCATCACCTAGTCCACTAGGAACGATCTCTGTCTGTTGCGAATGTTGAATTTTTGTTAAGTCGTTAATTGTGTTTTGCGCTGCTTCAAAAAAAATATCTCCAAAGCCAAATGCGACTGATCCTGCAACAACTGCGAGTTGCAGGTCAAGAAGATTCGCTATTGATGCGACAGCTCGTCCTACATAGGTTCCTGTCTGAATGCGTATTTCATCACTCGCTTCTGATGGGGCAAATCCATATTTTCTTTCTAAGCCAGATCCTGAAGCTGAACCTTCAAGAAGGCCGCTGACACCGTTAGCATCTAACCCTCCTTCTGGTTCTACGAAAATATGCCCAATATGGCCAGCGTTTCCATCAGTTCCTTCGAGAAGCTTCCCATTTAAAACGATTCCACCGCCAATGCCTGTTGAAACAACCATTGCAATATAGTTTGAGCATCCTTGAGCGGCACCTAACCAACCTTCTGCTAAAGCCAATGCCTTTGCATCATTATCTATAAAAGTTGGAAGAGATAGATCATTTTCAATTTTTTTTCTTAAAGGAAAATCTCTCCAATTTGAAATATTGAGTGGGGAGACCAATTCGTAAGATTGCCTGCCTGGTCCCCCACAACCAATCCCGATTGCTGCTAGATCTATCGATGATGTTGCTAAGCATTGGTTACTGAGGTCCAGGACTCGTTCATATAAAGAATCATCAGTATCGGCATGTGTGGGGATCTGTTTCCGGTCTCTTATTCGGCCTTCTTCATCTACGATAGCGACTGCGAGTTTTGTCCCGCCTATATCTATTGCGAGAATGTGATGCATATCAGGTCATGCTCTTGCTCGATAGACCCCTGAATCTCCTACAGATTCTTTGTTGAGGAGTTTACTTAAATGCAATCCTTCGAGAATAAATTCCATACCACTAGCAATCATGGCCGGTGATTCTAAGTCTTTTTCGGTAAAACCCAAGTCTTTGAGTAGAGGAGTAAAAGAGGGGATCTCTTCAAGCCATTCGACGTATGTTGATGAGGATATGTCATCACCAGCGTTAATAACCGCCCCTTCTGTAAATGCTTGGAGTATCCCACTGCACAGAGTTTGATCTGCTGTTTCTTTAAAAACTTCCAAAACCGACTGTTTGATTAAGTATTGGATGATTTCGATTTCTCGCCCATCGTCAAGAGATTCAACCTCGATTTTCCCTGCTGTTGATGCGAGAAGAGCGCTAAGGTCGCTGACTCTAGGGACTACTGTTTGCTCATCGGTCAATAAAGTCCGGCGGACTGACCCAGCAACGAGAGATTCGTAGTTGGCAACACTAACGCGAACTGATACACCTGATCGTTGATTTATGTGCGCGTTTTCACGAGCGGCATGGGTGACAGTAGCAATAATCTTTGTCATAAAATCAGGGACGATAACTTCAACGCCATCATTGGTGAAAATTTCTGCTTCCTGAATAGCTATATTGGCTTCTAGGTCTACCTCAAAGGGATAGTGCGTCCGTATTTGACTACCGAAACGGTCTTTCAATGGGGTAATGATTCTTCCCCTGTTCGTATAATCTTCTGGATTAGCAGACGCCACCAAAAGAATATCCAAAGGAAGCCTTATCTTGTAGCCTCGCACTTGCACGTCCCTTTCTTCAAGGACATTGAGCAGGCCCACTTGTATCCTTTCAGATAAGTCAGGTAGTTCATTGATTGCGAAAATTCCTCGATTAGTTCTTGGCACTAATCCGTAATGGAGTGTTAATTCATCTGAGAGGTAGCGTCCTTCAGCAACTTTTATAGGGTCTACTTCGCCAATAAGGTCAGCGATAGCTGTATCCGGTGTCGCGAGCTTCTCACCGAATCGTTCAGTTCTATGGATCCAGTGAATTGGCGCACCGTCTCCTCTTTCCTTAATCAGGTTTCTTGCGTATTTTGAGACTGGGTTACAAGGGTCATCATTTATCTCTGATCCTGCAACAATTGGCATCCATTCATCGAGCAAATCTACGAGTTCACGTATCATTCTGGTCTTTGCCTGTCCACGTTCTCCAAGAAATATAAAGTCGTGGCCAGCTAGAAGAGCATTTTCCAATTGTGGGATAACTGTCTGTTCATAACCGATTACACCAGGGAAGAGTTCGCTTCCTTCTCTAATCCGTTGAACAGCATTTTCTCTTATTTCTTGCTTAACGGTTCTAGAAACCCAGCCTGATTTCTTTAATTTCCCAAGCGTTGACGCGTGCTTCATGCTTGCACCGTAGCGGACATATGGGAAGAGGACCGCATTGAAGCTGCCCGGAATTTAAAAATTTTCCATTGATAAGAATTCGGTTTTTATGTTCTGGATAGCCTGTTCTTCAAAGAGTTCGCGGAACGAAGTCGTTGCAAAAATACTCACCCTCGCTAAAACCCTTTGAAGAAATTCTCGCCGACCTGAGAAGAATGCATCATCGCTTAGATGACGGTATTCTTTTCGGATATTCATCGCATAATCTCGGTATCGATCAGGATTTGATCCAAGCACATGTAGATCTAAGTCATGAAGGATGCTTTGGGCACGACCAGATGGAAGATTACTTTCATAATCAGCTGTCTGGAGAATCAATGCACTGACATCAAGAGCACTTTTGATGCCTTGGTTAGATAGCCATGTCTCAGCGATAGTTGCACTCTGTTTTTCATTATTGTCTGATGTGGGATCGTAAATAATGTCATGGAACCAAACGGCGTATTCTATAACGTCACTTTCATTTTGTTCTAAGGGAAACCCATCAAGAAGGTTGAGGCATGCATGGATATGAGACAACGTGTGATAATGGCGTTGAGACTCATTGTAAGCATCTATTAAATGTTGACACATTTGCGATGCTGTTCTTACATCTACGTCATTTCTATGGCATAAATCAAACCATCTGTGCATTGGGTCAAACTCTTTTATTCCCATACGAAAAGACTAGTTCCCGACATTGAGCCATGGGGAAAGTATCATGGAATTCTGACATGAAAAAGGTCACACGGTTGGTCCAGAAATCATGTCTACCACTACGGTCAATGCAGGGAAACAATTGAATTTGTTAATTTAGGAAATGCCAGGAGGCACAGAACGCAATGGCACAAACAATGACGCGGAAAGGTCCTGAACCGATTCGCAAAAGGCCAAAGCAACTTCCATTTCCGCTAAATATCTACCAAAGCGCTATTGGAAGAAAATGGGTGATGGCAGTAAGCGGAATTGTGCTGCTCGGTTTTGTGGTAACCCACATGATCGGGAACCTTCATCTCTATGAGGGCCCCTTGGAAATCCATGAATACGCTGAGACATTGCGTAATTTGGGCACAGATATTATTCCTAGAACATGGCTTCTTTGGGGGGTGCGACTTCTCCTCATCGCAGCTTTCGCGATCCACATTCATTCTGCGTACACATTAAAAGAAATGGGAAGGAAGGCTAATACACGCGCTAACTACACCGATGGAAATAAAAAGTATGCTGCTTCTCAAGACTTTATTGCAGCAAACTACGCCAGTCGGACTATGCGATGGACTGGACCCATCATTCTTCTCTATTTGTTCTTTCATTTAGCTGATTTAACTTGGGGTTGGTTTAGTACGGATTGGCATCTAGGCGATCCGTATAACAACGTCGTTGTCTCTATGGGAAATATCGGTGTTGCGATCATTTACATTGTTGCGAACGTAGCTTTAGCAATTCATATTTTCCATGGAACTTGGAGTTTGTTTCAGAGTTTGGGGATCAATAGCCCGAAGATCAACAAAATGCGTAGACATATCGCTGCCGGACTAGCTGGCCTTATTCTTGTTGGAAATCTGAGCTTCCCAATTGCGGTAACTGTTGGACTCATTGACCAGGATAATTGTGAAGCACCCTGCGGTCTTACCGCTGTTGAAGCCGAGGAGGCACAAGAATGATCGGGGAACTTAATTCGCGTAATCCAGAAGGGCCTATTGAAGATAAATGGTCTAGCCACAAGTTCAACATGAAATTGGTGAACCCTGCTAACAAGCGAAAATTTGAGGTGATAGTCGTTGGAACTGGTCTTGCGGGAGCTTCAGCTGCGGCAACACTTGGTGAACTCGGTTACAAAGTTAAAGCATTCACCTACCATGACAGCCCAAGAAGGGCACACAGCATTGCTGCACAAGGTGGAATTAACGGGGCGAAGAATTATCAGAACGATGGAGATTCCGTTTACAGACTCTTCTATGACACTGTAAAAGGCGGGGATTACCGTAGCCGCGAAGCAAACGTTCACCGTCTCGCAGAAGTATCCCTGAACATTATCGACCAGTGTGTCGGGCAAGGAGTGCCATTTGCTCGAGAGTATGGCGGCCTTCTTGACAATAGGTCTTTTGGCGGAGCTCAAGTAAGTCGAACTTTTTATGCTCGTGGACAAACAGGTCAACAATTGCTCCTCGGCGCGTATTCTGCATTAATGCGCCAAGTAGGTTCCGGTTCAGTTGAGCTACATACCCGTACTGAAATGTTGGACTTGATAGTTCATGATGGAGCTGCACGGGGAATTGTTGTCAGGGATTTAATCACTGGAGATGTTCGTAGCCATACTGCACATGCTGTGGTGCTTGCTACTGGAGGTTACGGGAATGTCTATTACCTCTCAACAAATGCGATGATGTGTAATGTCACAGCAGGATGGCGTGCCCATAGGAGAGGTGCCCTGTTCGCTAATCCGTGTTACACACAAATACACCCGACCTGCATCCCAGCAAGTGATGAATTCCAATCAAAATTAACGCTGATGTCTGAATCATTGAGAAATGACGGACGAATATGGGTACCTAGTGGCCATGATGAGGCTAGATCCGTTTCTGATATACCTGAAGATCAGCGTTATTACTATCTTGAGGAGAAATACCCGTCCTTTGGCAACTTGGTGCCGCGAGACGTAGCTTCAAGAAATGCTAAAACCGTTGTTGATCAAGGGTTGGGAGTCGGGCCTTTAAAAAATGGTGTCTATCTTGATTTCGCAGACGCCATACGACGAGATGGTGAAGACACTATCCGAGAGAGATACGGAAATCTTTTCCAAATGTATGAGAGGATTACTGGAGAAGATCCATACAAAACTCCGATGCGTATCTATCCGGCAACGCACTACACAATGGGTGGTTTATGGGTTGATTATGAATTAATGAGCAACGTGCCGGGGCTGTTTGTCGTGGGGGAAGCGAACTTTTCTGACCATGGAGCGAACCGTCTTGGAGCTTCAGCTCTTATGCAGGGGCTTGCTGACGGGTATTTTGTACTTCCTTACACAATAGGTAATTACTTGGCTCCTCTTCTGGGTGAAAGCACGCTTGATGAGAGTGATGTGGCTTGTTCTAACGTCGTAAATGAAGTTGCAGAACGAACACAGAAATGGCTTTCCGTTAATGGGACTCGGTCAGTTGATTGGTTCCATAGAGAACTTGGGAAGCTTGTATGGAACTTCATAGGCATGGAACGGGATAAGACTGGTCTTGAAAAAGCGCTTTCGGAAATACCTTCTTTAAGAGAAGAATTTGAAAAAGATGTTCGGGTTCTTGGTTCAGCAGATAATTTAAATACTTCTCTTGAAAAAGTCGGACGAGTAGCTGACTTCTTCGAACTCGCTGAATTAAAGGCACGTGATGCTTTAGAACGCGCCGAATCATGCGGAGGGCACTTCCGTACAGAGAGTCAGACCGCTGAAGGTGAGGCTTTACGGGATGACAATAATTTCTCTCATGTTGCCGCATGGGAATGGGGTGGAACTTCTGGTTCCGCTATACGACACAAAGAAGAGTTGGAATTTGAGTATGTACCGCTTACACAACGGTCATACAAGTAGGAGGGCAATATGGAAAATACAATGACCCTCACGCTGAAAGTTTGGCGACAAAAGGGACCTTCAGAAAACGGGCGATTTGAAATATACGAAGTTGATCAAATTAGTCCGGATATGTCATTTCTTGAAATGTTTGATGTCCTTAACGAGAGTCTCATCAACAACGGCGAAGAACCCGTAGAGATAGCTAGTGACTGCAGAGAGGGCATCTGCGGAACTTGTGGTTGCATGATCAATGGGAAAGCGCATGGTCCTGAAAAAGCCACAGCTACATGTCAACTGCATATGAGGAAATTTAAAGATGGGGACACGATTATCGTTGAGCCGTGGCAAGCGACGTCTTTCCCGGTCATCAAAGACTTGGTAGTTGACCGCTCCCCATTAGATCGGATCATTGAGTCAGGTGGTTTC
>Ga0066836_10000059_pt1 | contig 40478 bp, 30 predicted proteins | sample ETNtaG_18_FD_71568 | JGI IMG/M metagenome (GOLD analysis project Ga0066836, IMG submission 71568) | Marine microbial and viral communities from oxygen minimum zone, Eastern Pacific Ocean - ETNP201302SV91 | ecosystem: Environmental > Aquatic > Marine > Oceanic | place: Pacific Ocean: Eastern... | reverse complement strand
TGATAATCCTATATTTTTCAATTGAATAATCGATAATACGCCCAGATATACATTTGTTCATTTTCAATTGGAAATGGCGGATAATCAAGCATTATCAGCCAATTCAAAATTCGACTTCGATTCGGTGTCTAATTTCATTAAATCAATTGACAAATAAGTTTCTACCTAATGCAAAAGGTCTGGCTGTTTGAAGATTAATCCACCGAACATTCATGGATGCCCTTCGTGTCGAATCGAACATGCTTGAGCCTCTTTGGACGATTCGAGACCTTTCGAATGGTTCATCAGCTCAAACTACTGGGTTATCCGATGACGTAATCAAACGCTTCTGTAAGATGAGTCCTGACGGTGCATCCATCCTGATACATGCGATTGCGGAAGCAGTAGTCGCCTTCGATCGCCTAGTTGCAGAATTTGGTATTGAGTATCTGGCTCAAGACGAAGCAACACTCGTCTCTTCAGTCCAATCCGATTTGATTAATTTTTATTCTCCAGCAACAATCAATCCCTATGTGGCCATTGCAGCCCGTGGACCTTGGGTAATCACATCGAAGGGGGCAGTGCTTCACGACAATGGAGGGTATGGCATGTTAGGTGGAGGACACGGTCCATCTGCTGTCATTGATTTGATGTCTCAGAATTGGGTGATGGCAAATGTAATGACTCCATCATTCAGTCAGAAACGTCTCACCGATCGCCTCCGTTCAGAATTGGGCCATACCCGTGGTAATTGTCCATTTACACGCTTCATTTGTATGAACAGCGGCTCGGAATCGGTTACTGTCGGTTTGAGAATTGCAGATGTAAACGCGAATCAGCAGACTGGACCAGGCGGTAGATACGAAGGTAAACCGATTAAGCTTCTCGCCATTGAACAAGCATTCCACGGCCGAACTGACCGTCCGGCTCAAATTTCTCATTCCTGCAAAGATGGTTATGATGAGAACCTCGCCACATTCCGCGATCGTGACAATTTACTGTTGGTCCCCCCAAATGATGTTCAATCTCTCGAGGCTGCTTTTGCTAAGGCCGACCAGGAGGGTTTTTTCATCGAGATGATGGCGATTGAACCGGTTCAAGGTGAAGGTAACCCCGGTCAATGTGTGACCAGAGAATTCTATGACGCTGCTCGTCGTTTGACTCTTGAGCATGGCAGCCTTCTTCTCGTTGATTCGATTCAAGCAGGGCTACGGGGCCAAGGAACTCTTTCAATTATCGATTACCTCGGATTTGAGGACTGTGATGTACCCGATATGGAAACTTGGTCAAAGGCACTGAACGCGGGTCAATATCCATTGTCTGTTCTGGGCATGGGTCCTCGGGCTGCCGAACTCTATGTCGTTGGTATTTATGGTAATACAATGACGACAAACCCCCGTGCTCTTGAAACAGCCATCGCAGTTCTTGATCGCATTACTCCAGAGTTAAGGAAAAACATCCGCGAAAGGGGGGCTGAATTGGTTGAGAAGTTGGAACAACTGGCAGCCGAATTACCAGATGTCATCATCAAGGTTCAGGGCACAGGTTTGTTATGCTGTGCGGAATTGAATCCAGATACGCACCCTGTTGTTGGTTTCGGACAGGTAGAGGAAATGTGCCGAAAGAACGGGCTTGGTATCATCCACGGGGGTCAAAACGCCCTGAGATTTACCCCCCATTTTGAAATCACATCTGAAGAGATCGATTTGATCGTTGACCTTGTTCGGAAAACCCTCAATCAACACACTGCAAACAGTTCTGAATGAGTGGATGTGGATAGGTGGCTGAATCCTTAGAAATCGAGTTTATCGATGTATATTCGCCGAGTGGGAGTGGTCCAATCAACCATTGGATATCTGCAGTAATGAATGATGAAGAACCAGAAAATGATGATGCGATCTATCATTGGGTACACATTCGAGATGCGAAGGTTGCGCGACGAATTCTCGAGAAAAACGAAGTGAGGGGGACATTCCAATTGTGTGGTCGGCGTGCCTGGACTCAACAAATGGTTGTAGATGAAATTAAAGGGCTTTGGTCTCGTTTCCAAAATGCCGTAGAACATTCGCACACAATAGAATCCTTGAGCGAAGTACCATCTCCTGCAGCAGTACGATACAGTGGTGAACGAAGGCGCCCAAATTTAGGCCCATTGCACGACGCTCTAGTGTCGTGTGGAACCGATGGTTGGCGTCCAATGATTGCAATGCGGGTTGGGTTGATGGAATGTATCGCCCACTCAACCGAACAGATCTGAACCCAGCAGAGGAAGCAGAACGCTGGCATCCCCTTCCACGGTAACTTGTGGGGCTTCCGGGCGAATTTTACCCCACGATATGGCTTCTTTCAAACGGGCCCCTGAGAGACTCCCGTCGTGTTCTGGTGCAGTTGTTATTCCAACAGCCGAGTCCAACCCATCCCGATATTGATTCCACCAAATAACATGGTGCTTTGAGATGCCTCCGCCAACCATCAATGCATGACTTTCTTTGCATGTCCACGTCATATCGGACAAAACTTGTTCATCGGCCAAGAAATCAATCATGAAATCAGGACTCCGCTGACGATGCATGAATAATTGAGCCCCAATCGATCCATCTGATAAGCCAGGAATTACAATTGGAATTCGATGCTTCGCCGCCCAATACAACAAACTGCTTTCATCATCAATACGATCACCAAAAGCCCAACACAATTCGATACTTCCAAACCCTCTCCACGGGTTCTCGGGGTGGGATTTTTTCCGCTCCTCTTCAATCTCTTCAAGCCAGGGAAGGACCGAGTTTTCTATGATCTCTCCGTAGCACTCATTGGGTACAATCACATTTCCCAGGCGGTTTAGGCCTTGTTCACCGAGTTCTACATCATCCAATTCAAAGGCACCGTGGTAGTATGATTGGAAGGTTCGAGCAATATCATGGTCAAGCGTTCCACATGTTGTGATGATGACATTGTATGCCTTGCGCTTAATCGCTTCAACAAAAAATCCACGGGTCCCTGTTGCACATAGACAAGCTGGAAACGAGAGCCAATTCAGAACCCCTTCATTTTGAGATTTTGAGATTGCATCCTTGAGAACATCTCTAGCGTGTGCTAACTTCGTCGCAGTAAATCCGCCCGCATTACCCATCTGATCAATCAATGAGGGCACATCGCTAATGTCTGCAAAATCGTAGTCTTTGACAGGTACGTCGAAATCCTCGCGCTTTACCGACATGGGAACACCTTGGCGACCAATGACTATCACTTGAATTGACGGGTTGAATATATCAATTAAAATTTGAGTTTTCTAATTGGAAAATTCTATCTCTCAACCGTGCTGCGTTTTCAAAGTCAAGCCGTTCAGCCGACTGATTCATTTCTTTCCTCAATCTCTCGATGAGTTGTGCTTTTGAGTCAAATTCTCCATCGTCCACAACCACATCTTCAGGTTGAGATAAATTGGACAGAACATTGTCTCCCCATGCACCTGCTCCAAGATTGAATTTCTTGATGAGATCACTTTCTTTGTCCTTACCAGTCTGTCCGGTGAAATTGCCGACGAATCTTTTTCCACCAGTCATACCTTTTCCAGCAGTACCTGCCAGCAACTGTTCAGCTTCAATCCCCATCACCGGCAAGGGTTTCTGGATTGTTTTTGGAGTAACTCCATTTGCCTCATTGTATGCGATTTGCCTCTGTCTACGTTCGATTGTTTGTGATATTGCGGATTCCATGGCTCGGCCGATGGTATCGGCGTAGAGAATAACACGGCCATTTTGATTTCGAGATGCCCTTCCAATCGTTTGCAACAGGCTTCTTTCATTCCGAAGAAATCCTTCTTTGTCGGCATCAAAGATCGCCACGAGGCTTACTTCGGGGATGTCCAATCCTTCACGCAATAGATTGATTCCCACGATGACATCAATGTGGCCAATTCGAAGTGCTTTGATGATTTCACTTCGCTCCAAAGTATCGATTTCAGAATGAAGATAGTGAGCCTTGACGCCCATTCTTTGGAGATAATCTGCAACCTCTTCTGCGAACTTGATTGTCATCACAGTAACCAGCACCCTCTCATTTTTCTGAGTGCAAGCAGTAATTTCATCCAACAAATCCTGAACTTGACCTTCTGATGGTCTGACTTCAATCTCAGGATCCAGTAATCCTGTAGGGCGGATTTCCATTTTTGAAATTCCTTGTATTTCCCCCAAGGCATCTTTCAGCAGTGGTTTGCGCTTTGCCTTTGGATCATTCACTCGAATAGGTTGACCAGTCACTTCGCAAAGTTGCCGTAATTCACGTTCACCTGGTGTGGCACTCACATAGAGTATCTGAGGAACCAATGCTTGAAACTCATGGGCTTTCAATGGCCGATTATCTGCTGCAGAGGGCAACCTAAACCCGTGCTCAATGAGATTTTCTTTTCTTGAGCGATCCCCATGATACATACCTCCCAATTGGGGTAATGTGACATGGCTTTCATCCATAATGACGAGGAATTTTTCCTTTGAACCATGAAACGTTTGTGCACATGCTGCAAAGAAATCCAGTAGGCAGTATGGTCGCTCACCAAAGTCACGGCCATCAAAGTGCATAGAATAATTCTCGACACTGCGACAATGTCCGATTTCACGCAACATATCCAAATCGTAACGTGTTTTAGACTCTAGGCGGTGTGACTCCAAATCCATCCCGGCCTTTTCAAAGAAATCCAACCTTTGCTGTAACTCGAATTCAATATCCTCAAGAGCCTTTTCAAATCGGTCCGGACCAGTCATAAAGAACTCCTTTGGATGAATCCAAACCTCTTCAATTTCGTCAACAGCTTCCCATGAAACCGCTTCACAGACCTGTATTCTTGTGATCCCATCTAAGTCAAATTGGATTCGAATGGGATCGTCCCTGCTCGGCATCCAAAGGTCGAGAACTTCGCCGCGCAATCGCAACTCCCCTCTGGAAATTTCCCCTGTAACACGTCGGTATTGGAGTGCAACCAATTCCTTGACAACCTCCTGGGGTTCCACTTCTTGTCCCACATGCAACCGGGCATGCTGTTGCAGAAACGTTTCAGGTGGATTGAGTCCGTAAATTGCAGATACTGTGGCTACAACAAGAACGTCTGGGCGTGAAACGAGTGATGCGACTGTGGAGAACCGCTCTTGCTCAATTCGTTCATTCAATGACAACTCTTTCTCGATGTATAGGTCTCTCTTCGGTAGATAGGCCTCAGGTTGGTAGTAGTCATAGTGAGACACGAAATATTCGACTGCATTCCCGGGGAACAAACCAGACATTTCTTGCCAAAGTTGCCGAGATAGCGTTTTGTTGTGGGACAGAATCAGAGTGGGGATATTCAATGCCTGGATGATGTTGGCCATCGCGAATGTTTTACCCGAGCCGGTAACGCCTAACATCACACATCTTGATTGTGAATCCCTCAATTGAGAAACCGTTTTTTGAATTGCAGATTCTTGGTCACCAGCCACCCCATATTCTGAATGAAGCACAAATTTCGAAATCGAAGGGTCGAGATGGGCTTTTGCCGCGCCTTCAAGTGCCTTTGAGAGATCAAATGGGTCCACATCATCACTCATGCAACCATCAACCCTCCGAGCAAAACCCACCCTGTGAGGACACTTGTGTAGAAGAAGGTCTTTTGGAAATCCTCTAACTTCTTTTGTCCAATAATTACTCCAATGTTGATTAGAGCCATGATGAGAGCAGCCCCTAGGAATGTGAATTCCTCGATGGGATCAGCTATCGCAAAACATGCGAACCACAGGAGGGTAAATTGTACACTTGTTCGGAGGGTATGTTGTTCTCCAAACCGTGCTGGAAATGATTGGATTCCTTGTTCCCGATCGCTTTCGACATCCATCAGGGCATAATTGAGATCAAATGCAGCAATCCAGAACATCACACCAAGGCAAACCCAGAAAATTGTAGGGTACCAATACCATTCTGTGATGGCTGCCCAACCCAAATCAGAACCGACAATACCAAGCCACGCACCGGCAGGTGCCAAGCCCAAACACAGCCCCAACCATAGATGGCATGCCCACGTGACTCTTTTCGTGTACGGGTAGATTACGAAAGCCATGACTGGGAGCCAACTCATCGCGAGTGCAACCATATTCAATTGCCAAGCTCCGATGAGTAACATCGCTAGGAATAATGCGCCCAGTGACCATGCTGTATTCACCTTCATCGTTCCTGTAGCCAGATGGCGATTGGATGTTCTCGGATTTTTTGTATCAATCTCTCGATCAATGATACGATTCAGCGTCATTGCCAAACCACGAGCGCCTACCGCAGCAACCAAAATCCAAGCGAGTTGAATCGCAGTTGGGTCGCCTGCAATCCAGGCTCCAATGAAGACAAATGGTAGGGAGAACAGGGTGTGTTCTATTTTCACAAATTCGAGAATATTCTTCACACCCAATTTCGCACCTCCTGCTCATACCATTCATCGACCTTTTTCTGTATTTCAGAATCATGGTTGCAGACGGCCGGCCATCTTCGCACGGGCAGAGGCCCTTCATTCGAAGGAATAGGGGCCGTTGCATCCCAACAAATCCGACCCCCTTCTGAAGAATAGTGCAAATCTCGACTCACTTCAAATCGGCAAAACAACTGCCACAATAATACTCGCATCGCATCATCTGATTCCAAATCGATGTTATCGTCAGTAATGAAAATCCAGCGAAGATTATTTGAATTATCTAATTGCCAAATCGAATTTCTCAATTGCTTTATTTTATCTCTTTGTTTGAGTGCGGCCTCTTCATTGGTGTGTTCAGTATTCACTGCCTCTTGAGGCCCACCTTCGATTTGAGTTGTAACGACCAACATGGAAGGGCGAATCCAGCGGTGCTGAGTTACTCCCTCAACACCTTCTAGAGTTACATTAGCAGCTTCTTGCTCCCTCGGTGTAGATGCATCAATGAGGAGTTTGGAATGAATCCCTTCGTATGGTGCTGCATGTGCCAATTGATCAGCGACCATGCCATCAAGTACCACCAAATCATCAGGAATCGAAACATGTTGATCTAACACATCAAGCAATGCATCGAGATTCTTGACATCATGTTCTGGTCCGGTGGCGACGATGGTTTTGAGGAACATCATTTGGCCAGCCCCCCACAGTCCAAGAGCGGTTTTGCGTGCTTGTGCAGGGTATCGTTGCTTGGATGAAACGATTGCGAGATTGTGAAAACCAGTTTCCAATGGCAAGAACACATTTCTCACATCTCGATGTTGGAATCGAAGTACGGGCAAGAAGGCGTCTCCAATGGCTTCTCCCAGATACCCATCTTCCATCGGAGGTTTACCCACAATGGTCATCGGTACCACGGCATTTTTCCGGTGGGTAATTGCAGTCACGTGCAGAACGGGAAATTCTCCTTCCAGAGAATAATGGCCAAAGTGATCTCCAAACGGCCCCTCCTCTCTTGTTTCACCAGGTATTGTATATCCCTCAATGACCACATCAGCTTCAGCAGGCACCCACAAATCTTGAGTCAAGCATTTGGTGATTCGAAGCCTCCTTTGCCCCAATAATCCAGCAAACATGTATTCTTCGAGATTGTCAGGAAGTGGAGCAATTGCGCTGAACATCAATTCAGGTGGACCTCCCATGCAAATTGCAACAGGCATTTTCCCATCACTTGCCGCAGCATGTTCAGCTCCATGTTTGTGCATTTGCCAGTGCAAACCAACCTCCTTCGGGCCGAAAACTTGGGCGCGATACATTCCCAAATTATGTTCATCTGTTGATGGATTTTTGGTGACGACCAATGGGAGTGTGATAAACGGCCCACCATCCATTGGCCAAGTTGTAGGAATCGGTAGTTTTGTCACATCTGGCTCAGTCATCCTAACCTCTTGACAGGCTCCCCTGCGGACTTTTTTTGGGGGTAGTGAGAGGGCTTTTTTGGCTAGAGGCCATGCTTTCCAGGGACGCTTTGCAAATGCTCCAATATCAGGTTTCATGAGATCGGTTAAACGTTCTCCAATCTCACTTGGTTTTTCGACACGTAGTGCTTGATTTGTTCGCCGCCTAGTCCCAAATAGATTCATCGCCAATGGGAATTCAGAGATTGTCCCATCCTGCAACCTTGGTTGCTCAAAAATGACTGCCGGACCACCATTCTTGACCAGTTTGTCAGCAATGCATCCAGCCTCAAGATAGCAATCCACGGGTTCGCTGATTCGAATCAGGTCCGCCTTGTCCTCCAAGGAGCGGAGGTAACGTCCCAGTCGGCGCCATCCCATGGTCGCGGGAAACGTTCCCCCTATCAAATCCAGCGGGCGTGCGCCGGTGCCTACGGCACCGAGGCATTCAAGGCCCGTATCGGCTGTATCCCCCTCCAATGGCAACCGAGTGTGACGTCCTCGTCGTCGGGGCTGGGCCGGGTGGAGGTGCTGCAGCGCTGCATGCAGCTCGGGCTGGATTGTCAGTTATTCTCATCGAGGATCACGCCGAAATCGGTACACCGGTCCACTGTGGTGAATGCTTGTCTGACATCGCAGTCGCCAACTTGGAATTGGATTTACCAAAATCAGTCATCAGCAAGCGGGTCGATGGCATTCGAGTCATCTTCCCAGATGGCACTGAAAAACACTTATCTGAACCAGGATATGTTCTTGAAAAACACCTCTTTGAACAGTGGATTGCTGATGAAGCAGTCGCCGAAGGAGCATCTTTGAATTTAGGACACAAGTTGACTGGAATGACTCGAATTGAGTCCGACGGGAAATTCACAGGTTGGCAGTGTGAGGGTAAGGGCGATGCTTTCCCAATCACGACAAAAATCATCATCGATGCGTCGGGTGTCGCAGGCGTTTGTTCCAAACTCACCAAACTCAATGAACGGCCGAAGGTGATTGCAGGTATTCAATACGAAATGCACGACGTGCCCACAGATGGGTATCTCGATTTTTACATCTGGCCAAAATATGCGAAGAAGGGTTACCTTTGGATGATTCCAAAGTGTGATGGTCGTGCGAACGTTGGACTCGTGAGCGAGGACAAGAAAGGCCTAGTGAAAGACTTGGATGCCTTCATCGATATCACACACTTTTCCGATCTTGAAATCACAAATCCTCCTTGGCGAGATGATTCAATGTCGATTAGAGGATTTGGAGGAACCATCCCAATTTCTGGTCCACATGAGCGAACCTATGCAGATGGCCTGATGCTTGTCGGGGATGCCGCAGGGTTCACCTCACCGTTGTTTGAAGGTGGTTCACACCTGGCTCTCAAATCTGCAGTATTTGCAGCCCAAACCGCGGCTTCGGCGATTAAATCCGACGATATTTCAGGCACACATCTTGCAGCCTATCAAGCGGCTTGGAAGAAAGAATTTCCACCCTATGAAAAAATTCTGAAAGGTAAGACAGCACTTTACGATCTCAGCGATGATGAAATGTCATTGATGGGTCGATGTTTCCCGACAGAAATGTCAGCCATGGGGCCGCATGGAAAGGCGATGGTCGGTCTTCGTCTTCTTGTTCGAAAACCCAGTTTGTATTTCCGTCGTATCGTACCCGCAATGCTCGCATTTGGTTACAGCCGTGCGAAGTACTACGGATGGTGACCCGATGCGGAAACTTCTCGCAATCGCATTGATGTTCCCGTTTACAGCACTACTGTTCTTGTTTCTAATCGATGCATCAAGCATCGAATATATCTGGAACAATGGAGGTCCAGATCTACCTTTGTTGTACAGAATCAGTGCGATTTGGGCGGGTCGTGAAGGCCCCTTGCTGCTATGGGTTGCAATGCTTGGGGCACTCCTCTTAATCGATGGGGAAAAGCACCCATCTGAAACCGATTCTCAGCATCGTTTGCGTCTTCGATTGCTGATTGGATTCGCAGCCTTACTACTATTCATCTCTCTGATGTTGAATCCATTCCGTGCAACCCCCTCCGATGCGATTTCCCGCCCGGGCCTAAACGCCTTATTACAAACAGATTTGATGGTGATTCACCCCCCTGTGATTTTTGCATTTTACACACTATGTGTGGGGGTTGGTGCGCACTCAATATCGGCCATGCTTTTCGCGGGCGCGCCCGCGCGAGACAGAATTCTTCATCTCGCGCGCCCCGCATTGTGGGTGGGTACACTTGGCGTCGGCCTTGGTGGATTGTGGGCTTACACCGTACTGGATTGGGGTGGATATTGGGCATGGGATCCCGTGGAGACAGGTTCACTGTTGCCCTGGATTTCATTGATTCTACTTCTGCATCTTCGATTGCCCAAAGGAATGGCAAATGAAGATCATTGGTTTGTAGGCATAGGAATCATACCCGCGTTCTTCGCAATTCATGCCACTTTGGTCACACGCGCGAATGGAGTTTGGGCCAGTGTCCACGCATTTGTTGCCGAAGGCGACATCGATCCTTCGATGGGGCCGATTCAGCGAATTCTAGAATTGGGATTCAATGATGGGGCCGGACTTGAAGTACATCTCTATCTACTGATGCTATTCGGTATGATGTGGTTGGGTACTCGCCATTTTGCAAACCCAACCGAACAGGAATGGTCTCCTCTGGCAATTATTGCAGGCGCCATTATTGGTTCATGGGTGGGTTCTATTGAGGTCGGTATTTTGGCAGGTGTTTTCGCCTTCTTGTTGGCCAATCAATATGCGACCAAGGAACGCGTTGTGTGGATGACTGCAGGTGTGACGTTGATGCTCTTCAGCTATTGGGCATTCTTGCTATCAATGACAACTGCAATTATTGGAATGATTGGATTCTTGTCCCCGATGTTTTTGTTGAGCGATCAAGAAGATCCTCCATTGAAATTGAATGATGGTCGTTGGCAACAGCGGGTGGTTCTATGGGTTCCTTTGGCGATTGGCGCACCCTTCCTATTGCTGACATGGATGCTGTTGCTCGCCGAAGTGGATGGGACCAATCTAGCATGGCACGAGATTTTCGGTTTACCTATTCTTTGTCTTTCGTCCCTGGGTCTGATGATTTACAGTTGGCGCAAAGTCGTCGCCCCACATCTTGTACCTCGCTTGTTGTGTGGTATGATTTTCCTCAGTATCCTGTTCGCTTACACGATGGGAGAATATCTACCTGGAGATGCAGACCACTTGTTCTATGATGATGGAATATCCAGAGGGATGATTGGAGGTTTTGCCTTGCCATTGTTCTTGTTTTCCATCCCTCCGATGGCTCGCCTGGTATGGGTTCGATTCGGTGAATTCCAATTGCGTCGAAAGCCGTTACAACTACGCCGATTGGCCATTCATGTGGCTCACCTCGGGATTCTGCTATTGCTCGTTGGACACGTATTCACCACAACACTGGTTCAACGAGGCGATCCTAGTCATATCGTTATGCTAGCGAAGGATACCCCAATCGAGCATAACGATTATTGGTATACATTCACAGAATTGACAGCCACGAGCCCAGATGATGATGGATGGGATGAGGATGTTGGAGATGGAAAAATCGTAGTCACGGTGGAAGTTCGAAAGGAGGTCGATGGTGACGCGATTGCAACACTGACGCCAGGGATGCTTCGTTTTGATGAAGGTGGTATTTCGGCTCGACCCGAGACGGATATTTGGCATCGTCCACAGGGCGATTTAGTCATTATTTTTGATCAGAGCCAAGCGAATGAACTGTATCTCACATCATTCATGCAGCAAGGCGAATCAGTCGACAGGGTGCGTGTCGTCATCTATGATTTGACCGGCAGCCACTTGGTTTGGACCGGATGGACATTGATTTTGATTGGAACCGCATTGAATTGGATTATGACGCCATCCATTCGGAATCAAGAGGAAGAATGAGCCCTACGGGCTCGCGGCCCTTCCATCCGCACGCTCATAAAGGGGAAGTCGGTCGCCGGCTCGCCCACAATGCTGGGTAGGTGAACAAAATGGAAAACGGTTCCATCGTCCATATCGATTATGACCTCTACAATGCTGACGACGATATCCTCATCGAGACCACCCGAGAGGGGGTTGCGAAAGAGGCTGATACGTTTGATGAGAATCGTACATACACCCCTCTCATTACAGTGATTGGCGAAGGTCGCCTTATCGCTGGATTTGAAACCCATTTGCTTGAAGCAGATGCTGAAACCGATTACGAATTTGATATTGCACCTGAGGATGCATACGGGGAACGCGACCCGAATGCAGTGGAGACGATGGGTCAAGATGTCCTAGCACGCTCCGTGCGCGACCCAGACAGTCTTGCAATTGGTGGCCCTGTTGAAATCAATGGCAAGCAAGGTATTCTGCGAATGGTTCGGGCAGGTCGAGCACGAATTGATTTCAACCACCCTCTGGCGGGCCGAACACTACGCTACAAGTACCGTATCGTCAAGGTTGTAGAAGACCGTGCTGAGAAAGTCACAACCCTCCTAGAAACCAACACGGGTAGAGATGGGTTCGAAGTCGCTTTCGATGGTGATGATTTGACAATCACCCTTCCAGAGTTTGTGGCCTACGATCAGAATTGGGCCTTCACAAAGTTCAGCCTCATTCGAACGTTGCGTGACCACGTGGGTGTCCAGACAATTATTTTCAAAGAAGTCCACGAAGCTCGTCAAGCAGGCGAAGATGGTGCAGATTCCGAAGAGTGAATCACTTTGAAACATTAGGCATGGGTGATTTCCATGGTTGATGAAAGTCCATATCTCACAGAGACCCCCTTACCAGACAATCAATTTGCTCTGATGGAACGCGGCGCCGCCACTCTGATTCTGACCGCAATAATCCTTCTATTGGGGGCCATGGCAGGCCAAGAAATCGCACCAGGTAATGCCCTTTCGGAAACATACGATACCTACTTTATTGAACCACATACCATTGATTCTACTAGTGGAGATGCTGGTTACAACCCAGTCGATACTCTAGCCTATTCTCTCCTATTGGTCTCATTCGTCGTCGTCATCTCAGGGTGGTTGCGAAGAATTGGCATTCCGGCTAGAGACAATTCAATCATCGCTCTTCTTCCATGGGTTTTTTGGGCATCGATTGGAGAGGTAAACGAGGATGGGTACCTCTTTTCCGAGGGACTAGGGGGTTTGTTCGTATCACCACTCATTCATTTCCACGTAGCGACTTGGGTGATTCTGACAGGCTGGATGTGTCACCGCGTCTCCATTAGAGCAGGATCTGAGAACCGTGCCGCAATCACCCAATTGGCGTTCATTTTGACTTGCCTGCAGATTGTAATTTTCATGCCAGATATTGGCCGGCATTGGGAAAAAGACGCTATCTCTCTGCTCACATCACCTCTTTTCTTAGCACCGATGGGTGGACTTCTGCTCATCGTAATCATCCATCCATTCTTGGAATGTTACACTGCGATTGAGCAAGGACTCATCCAAGTAGGCCTCGGTGGATGTTTCATGCATTTATCTGGCTGGCTCATGCTCTACACCGAGCCATTGAATGGTCGGACACCAATTTCGATGGTTCCAATGGCACTGATTGTTTTGGGTCCACTTTTGCTTTGTACATTGTTGTGGTTTACTGGTCAAGAAGCGCGATCCAAATTACACCACATGGGGCTTGAGCCCGGCATCATCCCTGAAGGAATATCATTGGATGATTGGGATTGTCAGCACTCTTCGACTTGGGAGCGCATGGAAGCCCTCTCTCCCCGTGCAGTTCTCGGTCTTCCAGTCATCCTCTTGGCGATGTATGGTCAGATGGTAGATGGACTGGCAACAAGTGTTGGTTTGGAGAATTACGGTTATGGTGAGAAACACGTCCTTTCACAGAAGGTTATCGATGTTGCCGGGACAGCTTGGGGCTTTGGAGTGCTCAAGTTTGGACTTGCAGCAATGATTTGGTGGCTATTTGCATATGCCCGGTTTGAGCATCGGCATCGGCACCTGCGATTGTTGGTCATATTATGTCTCCTGGTGGTCGGTTTAGCCCCTGGTTTGAGGGACGTTCTCAGAATGACATTGGATGTCTGAAGTGGGCGAGTGTTCAAGGCCAAGTTCGCATTCGCACCCCTAAGGGGTGCGCATGGATCGACTACAAACCCGGGTCAATTCCTCGGATGCAGCGTTCAAGTCGAACCATGAACACAACAGTGCACTGCTTGCAACATTACGCGAACGACTTGATGTCGTTCAGGAAGGAGGTGGTGGAAAATATGTCGACAAGCACCGAAGCCGGGGCAAGGCACTACCGCGTGAACGGATATCCGCAATTTGTGATCCAGGTACACCCTTCCTCGAATTGTCCCCTCTTGCTGCATACGACCTCTATGATGGTCGCGCCGCCAGTGCGGGCATGGTGACGGGCGTCGGTGTTGTCCACGGTAAGGAGTGCCTGTTCGTAGCCAATGATGCGACTGTCAAAGGTGGTTCTTACTATCCGATGACCGTCAAGAAACACATCCGTGCTCAAGAGGTTGCCAACGCCAATCACCTACCCTGCATCTACCTAGTTGATTCAGGAGGGGCATTCCTACCGATGCAAGATGAAGTATTCCCTGACAAAGACCATTTTGGCAGAATCTTCCGCAATCAAGCAATCATGAGTGGAAAGGGCATTCCACAGATTGCCGCAGTTTGCGGCTCCTGCACAGCTGGTGGTGCCTACGTCCCCGCAATGTCTGATGAGTCAATCATCGTCAAGGGCAATGGAACAATCTTCCTAGCAGGCCCACCTTTGGTCAAAGCAGCAACAGGTGAAGAGGTCACTGCAGAGGATTTGGGTGGCGCAGATGTGCACACAGCTCAATCCGGGGTTGCTGACCATTATGCTGAAGATGAACCGAGTGCGCTACGCATGGTCCGCAATATCGTTGAAAACCTCAACACCGGTGTCAAGACAAAGTTGGATGTGCAAGTCCCTGAAGATCCAGCCTATTCAACCGATGAAATCCTCGGTATCATTCCAGAAGACAATCGGACCCCATTTGATGTTCGTGAGATAATTGGCCGAATCGTAGATGGTAGCCGTTTCCACGAGTTCAAAGCCAGATATGGACCAACCCTTGTCTGTGGTTTTGCTCGAATTCATGGTTATCCGGTAGGTATTGTTGCAAACAACGGCATCCTGTTCTCAGAATCATCACTGAAAGGAGCTCACTTTGTCGAACTTTGTGGACAACGTGGTATACCATTGATTTTCCTGCAGAACATTACAGGTTTCATGGTAGGTCGCGATTACGAAGCCGGTGGCATTGCGAAGGATGGAGCAAAACTCGTTACCGCAGTGTCTTGTGTTCCTGTTCCCAAGTTCACAGTCATCATCGGTGGGAGCCATGGTGCTGGCAACTACGGCATGTGTGGGCGTGCATACGACCCACGCTTCCTATTCATGTGGCCTAACAGCCGAATCTCGGTGATGGGGGGCCCTCAAGCAGCAGACGTCCTAGCCACAGTCAAACAGGACCAACGAGCTAGAGAAGGTCTTGAACCGATGACCGATGAAGAATGGGATGCATTCCAGGCACCGATTCTTGAGAAATACGAGGCTGAGGGTTCACCCTATTACTCTACAGCGAGATTGTGGGATGATGGGATTATCGATCCACGTGATACCCGTGATATCCTAGGTCTTGCCATAAGTGCCAGTCTCAACGCCCCGATGCCAGATACGAATTTCGGAATATTTAGAATGTGAAAGGAGCAATTGAAATGTCAGATTTTGCAATTGAAGATTTAAAGCCAGAAACCAGCCTATGTTCTCTCAGAATTGAAGGTTCTGTTGCACACTTAACCCTCACCCGAGAAGATGTGTACAACGCTCTCAACATCCCTCTAATCAGCGAGATTATCGCAGTCCTTGATTGGACCAAGGAACGCTCTGTCGGTGAGCGGGGATTGTTGCATGATTCAGCAGGTGCACCCTATCTTCGCGTAATCGTCGTATCAGGTGCTGGGAAACACTTCTGTGCAGGTGCAGACATCAACATGATGCGAGATGCCGGCGCCAAGAGTTCAGAAGAGAATAGGGCTGATTCAGAGAGATTGGATCGTTTGTTCAACAGTTTGTGGTCACACCCTTGTTTCACCATTGGCAAGATCCAGGGTGTCGCTCTAGGGGGCGGAGCAGGACTCATCGCTTGTCTTGACCATGCCATTGTTGAACCCGGAACCAGAATCGCTCTTTCAGAAGGAAAATTGGGAATCCTCCCAGCTGTAATTGGGCCCTATGTATATCGCAAGGTCGGTAGCGCCGAATTCCGCAGACTCGCAATGATGGCAGGTCGAATTGGTGCTGAAGAATCATTGAGAATTGGACTTGTAAGCCAATTATCAGAATCCCTTGAAGGGTCAGAATCTGCAGCTATTAACGAAGTTTTGACAACCGGTCCAATGGCCGTTACCGAGGCCAAAAAACTCACACTAACATTCGATCGTTGGAATGGCACTGATGAAGAATTACGACTTTGGACATTGGACAAAACAAGTGAGATGCGAGGTTCAGAAGAAGGACAGGAAGGCCTTGCCTCTTTCCTTGAGAAACGCCCACCCAACTGGAAAGAGGAGTGAAATCCGTATGGTTGGGCCAGATTGGATGGAGGGTGCACCACATCCCATATCCAAGATATTGGTCGCCAATCGGGGTGAAATTGCTTGCCGAATTTTTCGTTCATGCGCCGAATTAGGTCTGGGCTCAGTCTCAATTTATTCTGAGCCCGATCGGGGCTCTTTACACCAACAAACAGCTGACGAGTCAGTCTTTCTTCCAGGTGATACGCTTTCTGAAACATACCTCAACATAGAGGCCATTTTGGCTGCCGCCGAAGAGACCGGCGCGGATGCAATTCATCCGGGCTATGGTTTCCTCTCGGAACGGAGTACCTTCGCCAATGCCGTGAAGGCAGCAGGCCTCGTTTGGATTGGTCCTTCAGCACATGCAATCGATGAGATGGGTGACAAAATTAGTGCTCGACGAGCTATGGTGACCGCTGGTGTTCCTGTCATTCCTGGTGAAGAATTACCGTTAGAGAACCCCGATGAGATGGTGGAAGAACTTGTACGCGCTGCGACTCGTGTGGGATACCCACTGTTACTGAAAGCCAGTGCAGGGGGTGGTGGCAAAGGCATGCGAGTTGTTCGAGAACCTCGCAACCTGCAGAGGGAATATGCCGCTGCCAGTCGAGAAGCTGCCACATCTTTTGGAGATGGAACGGTGTATGTTGAACGCCTTCTAGAGAAGTCCCGTCACGTGGAAGTACAGGTACTGACCGACATGATGGGCAATGCAGTCCATCTGTTCGAGAGAGAATGCAGCATTCAGCGTCGACATCAGAAAGTGGTTGAAGAAGCCCCCTCTCCAGTTCTTGAACAAACCACTCGTGAGCGCATGGGTGAGGCCGCAGTGAATGCAGCTAAAGCTGTCGACTACGAAGGTGCAGGGACGGTCGAATTCCTTCTCGCTGAAGATGGTGAATTCCATTTCCTTGAGATGAATACTCGATTGCAAGTTGAACATCCGATTACAGAATGCATCAGTGGAGTGGATTTAGTCGTCGAGCAAATTCGCGTCGCTGCGGGTTTACCTCTACCTTTCTCTCAATCAGAACTCACGATTAGAGGTCATGCGATTGAAGTCCGCATCTACGCCGAAGATCCTGCGAACAATTTCCTCCCTGCCATTGGCCCTCTAGCCCTCTTCCGCCCCCCCACAGGCCCAGGTATCCGCCTTGATACAGGTGTTCGTGAAGGAGATGAAGCCAGCATCGATTTTGATCCAATGCTTGCAAAATTGGTCGTACATGCACCTGATCGAGAAGCAGCCATCCGTCGAATGAAACGTGCGTGTGAGGATTTTGTCTTGCTTGGTGTTACGACGAATTTGGGTTTCTTATGTGACATCATGAGCCACCCTGCATTTCATGCGGGGGACACGACTACAGATTTCATCGAAGTAAATTGGCCAGAAGGTTGGTCGCCAAAATCATCTGATGTGGCTCCCTTCATCGCGGCCGCATCGGAGCACTATGGCTTATCTCGAAAAGTGACAACCGTCGAAACTGAAGAAGGCCGCGGGAGTCCATACAACCCATTCCTATCTCTGAGGAGATCGTTTCCATGAGGTGCTTGTATGGTTGAACTTCGTGACTCAAACAATCGTCGATGGGAGATTACCATCGGTTCTTCTGAAGCCACATGTGATGGTGAAACGTTCGTGAATGAGCACACGTTTGAGATTGATGCTCGACCCAATCGGTTGTGGGTTGATGGCCAATTGGCTCATGTTGTCAAAGTACAAGATGACTGGTGGATTCACATCGATGGCCACATCCACGTATTGTCAATCGATGAACTGGGCCTCAGTGGTTCTGGGGATGAAGGCGGAATGACTGCCCCAATGCCGGGGAAGATTCTGGAACTTCTGTGTAACATCGGTGATCAAGTGGAAACCGGACAGACACTGATTGTCATGGAAGCGATGAAGATGGAACATCGAATTGCAGCCAATGTTTCCGGCACCATCGCGGCAATACACCATGATGTTGGTGAGCAAGTTGACGCTGGAGCAACTTTAATCGACATCAATTCCGAAGAATAATCCAATTGAAAATTCAATTTTACAATTGGTAAATCTATTCTTCCGCCCAATTCCCTTGGAAATTTTCAGCATTGTCTACACGGATGAATAAATCCAGCGAGGTCCAAACCAGACTGTTGAAACCACTTGCCATCCCATCTGGACCTCCAGCCTTTGCGGTCATGAATTCTAGTGTATCGGATGGGGAATGCCATTCTTGCCAGAAGGAGATATCTCCACCGGGGCTGAAGAAGTTGAATGTTGGAAATCCAGCAGAAAAGAAAGCACAATGATCAGAAGCACATGATTCTGCAATTTGCCAAGTAATCGGATTTCCCGCCGTAGGCTGGTAAGCCAAATCATTCTCGATGGTCAACCCAACCCAATCATGCATTCGCTGCATATTGCTATCATTCGCGCCTGCAACACTGATTGTCCAGTCATATTTGGTAGCAGAAAATATCTCCCCACCAGGTCCAATGAGGGGTTCGCTAGGCGGCGTAATTGGGTAATTCAGTGCGACCATGTCGAAATTCATGTAAGCCCGAACCGTCACGTTCTCCGGTAGATGGTCGACATAAGCACGTGAACCCAGAAGGCCTTCCTCTTCACAGGCCCACAGTGCTGCAACCACAGTGTGGTCGAATTCTAATTTAGCCAAAGCTTGAGCCATCTCCAGTGAAACGGTTGAACCTGAAGTGTCATCATTCGCTCCTTCGTTTGTTCCCCCACCCGGTGGCGTAAACATGTAGGCGATGTCGAAGTGTCCACCGATGACGATATACTCGTCCGGATTCACACGGCCCCAGTTGTAACCGACCACGTTGAGTTGGTCTGGATCATCATCGTATCGTGTCACTTCCACGAAATCAAAACCCATGCTTCGCATGTTGTCTGCCATCGCTTCGGCCGCTGCCTCGTAGGCGGCACCACCTTCATGGACAGATGCAGAAGCACACCACCGATCATTGTGAGATGTGGTGAGCATGTCGATTGTGTCGTATGCTCTACGACCATCTACAAGCATCATCTCATCGCTATCGATGAGTTCAATGGTCCCATTCCACATTTCGTCTCCGGCTGTAACCATCAAGTCAATCGAGGATAATTCAGTATCCATAATCAGTAGTTGAACTTCTTCTATTGATTTATCGAAAGTCATGTTCATCGCATCGCGGAACACACCAAACTCATCGACTAAGAACGTACCATTCGCCCGATGAACCGTATAATCAACATTGGATTCAATTGTCATCGTGAAGATTTGTCCTCGAAGTGCAGTATTCGAATTCAGTTCTTCTGGAATGGAAAGGTTGGCTGGAGGATTGGAGTCATCCACATTTCCAAAGCAACCACTAAACGATGCCGTGAAAAACAGTAACGTCAGGATGATGGCGCGCATTTAATCACCATTCACAAGGCTCCAGATGTGTCTTACCACCCATTCGTGATACCAAAGAATCTGGAACTCTAACGCGGCCATCTGCAAGTTGATTTTGCTCCATGATGGCCACCAAGGCTCGACTGGTAGCGACCGCGGTTGAATTGAGTGTGTGCACAGCTGAATTTCCATCGGTCGTCCTGTAACGCATGCGCAAACGGTTGGCTTGGTAATCCGTACAATTGGAACACGAGACTATTTCTTTGAATTCACCACGACCGGGGAGCCAAGCCTCAAGATCATACTTCTTGGCGGCCACAGTACCCATATCCCCAGTACAGATATTGACTACTTCATAATGCAAATCAAGGCTATCCCAAAGGTCGACACAATTGGTCAACAGTTCCTCATGATGATTCCACGAATCATCCGGATGTGAAATGATAATCTGTTCAACCTTGGTAAATTGGTGAACACGCCAAATTCCCTTGTCTCCTTGACCGTGTGCACCCACTTCTCGGCGGAAGCAAGGTGAGACCCCCACCATTCGAATCGGTAGCAGGCTCGGTTCGATGACCTCATCCATGAACATCGCAGTCAACGGATGCTCACTGGTTGCAATTGTGTAGTAACCATCAGGTTGAATGTTGTACATTACAGATTCAAAATCAGCCAAGTCGGTGACGCCTTCGTAGGCTTCTCGATTCATCATCAATGGGGGTTGAACGAAAGTGTAACCCCTTTTGGAAATGAAATCAACCGCATACTGTTGCAATGCCAGTTCCATGTGTGCCAAGTCACCCTTGAGGAAGTAGAATCGGCTGCCAGCAATCTTTGCGGCTCGAGGCAAATCGACCCATTTGTTCATCTCAATGAGATCATTATGGGTCCTTGCATCGAAATCGAAAGTTGGTTTTTCCCCATGAAGGCTGTGTTGTGTGTTCCCATCATCTCCATCCCCAGCGGGAACATCTACGTGCAGGATGTTTGGAATGGACATCCGAATCCTGTCTCGCTCGGCTTCATGACCGTCAGAGAGTTCTCCGAGTGCCTCAATCTCTGCCGCAATCACATCGACCTCCGATTTGATTCTCTGGAACTCGGCGTCATCTCCAGCTTTCTTGGCTACAGCAATTCCGCGCGCTGCCTCATTGCGCTTTCGTCGGAGTTGATCCGCATCGTATCGGGCCTTTCTCCAAGCCTCGTCCAATCGAATGACCTCATCGATTGCATCGTGTTGCAGGCCTCGACGATCGTGGTCTGCACGAATCAACTCGACTTGTTCACGAAACATTCGAATATCCAGCATAGGCCTCCACCGGTTCCTACGGAACCGCCCTTCATGCTTGAAAGCGACGGAACATCAGAATAGGCTGACGTTGAAAACAAAGGCAGAACTACCAATGAAGATGGCTGCTGAGATGAAGTATCCCAATATGGCTCCACCATTGAGCAATGGTAGGCCTGCCTGCGGCTTACCGCGCGCAACGTAAGTCATCAAAACACAATAACCCGCTAAACTACCAATCATGGTTCCAATCGCAACCCAAACAGGTCCAGAAAGCCCCATCGGTCCTGAAGCATCTGGCAGCCAGGTCATCGCTGAGATACAGAGTAGGCCAGGGAATATGACATCTCCCAACCCCATCAGCATGGTCTCATCGAAGTTCCTCTTGGGTGGAGTTCCATCTTCGGGACGATTGACTCGAACCCGTCCATGCGATGGTTTCTGTGGTGCTACAAGCATGACAGGCAATTCCAAATTGACCATCGTATCGGCCAATTCAAGCATGTGCTTGCTCTTGTAGACCGCCCAAGCATCATAGATTGCTGCAAGGACCATGAAGAGAATGATAATCCATGGCACAAATGACACGCCGAGCATTGTAATGGTGCCAGCACCAACAAGAATTCCAACCGTGTTGATGACATACCATCGAGGCTCAAAAATCAGCACCAAAAGCAAGGTAATCGAGAGAACGAGAGCCACGATGGTCGTTGAAGAATAATCAGAGATATGCACTGTATAACGCATTGAGGACCAAGTCCCATCCTGTTCGATCAATAGAATCCCATCATCAAAATTAGTTGCGTTGTTTTCGACATTGTGAAGAGCCATTGGAATACGAGAATCATCCCCTCCAATCTCAAGACTGCGTGGCATTTCTACCAAACTACTACCCATGAAGATACGAAGACTGTCACCCTCAATCACCCAGAGGTCATTGCTTCCACCCGAGCAACAATCCGCGAGAAGAACTCCACGAACCGTTTCAGAGAGACTCATCGAAAGCCCATCTTCAATGGTTCCATCATCACTGACTTCCCACCCGGTGATGTGTCCCGCAGATGTGCTGAGTACTAGGGAATCCTGCCCACTGGAGTTGACGCCAGGTGCCGCACCAAATGTGGCACCAGTGAACACTTCTGAGCCGGAGAGCGCTTTGCTCCAAGTGGTCGTCACCATGGCCTGCTCATCAGTTTGTGGGCCGTTATCCCCCTTCGGATATTCAACCATCCCTGCCCACTGTGTTGATACGATTAGGAAGTGTTCGGTTCCAATATCTTGGACAAACAGAATGTTTGCTCCGTCGAATCCCTCTGGGAAATTCCTCCTCCAATCCGAACAATCGTAAAATCCACCACTAATATCACCGTCATTGATTACAGGAACCGCTTCCAATCTACGATCTTCAATCATCCAATCCTGGGGGACATCATCTTGACCATCACAAGTTTCGTCGAAGGCTGGAGAAGATGTGTATTCATATCTCAATCCGAGTTCGCAATCTCTACCATGGTCCTCAAGTTGAGTTCCATCTTCAGCATCGAGGAGAATCCATTGTGTTCCTTCACACATGATGATTCCATCAGCCGTTCTTGAAATTTGGACGGTACTTTGCGGATTACCTTCGAATTCAGGAACCACATTATGGCTCCAATATTCAATTTCTCCGGCATTGCCAACATATCTGAGCGTTCCATTCCCTGACAGGGGGTCATCGACATAGAAGAAATCCGCTCCACCTTCTTCGACTGCTACGATGTAGGCCTCTGAGGTATCAAGGGACTCCTCGGTAAAAGGTGGGGCGTCAGGTACGAGCACCATTGCAGCCAACGGATAAAGAGCGTAGAGCATTGCAATCCAGAGGACACCAAGAACACCCCAACGAATGAACTTCTGAAGATTGTTCCTAGCCATGTAGATGATGAGAGCGGTGAATAAGAAAATGAAGACCAGTTCAAGCAAAACAAAACTGGCTTTCGTTGCGCCTTCAGCACCAAACGCTCTCAACTCATCTCGATCATAGAACGGCTGAATTTTCATCGCCAGTAGGATTGTGATGATGAACATCCCTGCCATTCCGACCATCGATCCGGCCTGTCCCTTCAGGTCGTCGATAAGGGAGCGTGGATTTTGTTTAGCAGGGGCATTTACAGCCTTCTCAGCCCGCCGCTTTGCGGCGAATCCGTCCCCCGACATGTCTTGGGCGACCCTCAAAGCCCATTTCAAGGCGACCGTCCACCGGTGGCATGGGGTGGAGGTATGAGCGCTGACGTTTGGTCTTGGTTGGATTCGCTGAAATCGTTCGGCTACAATCCGTCTCTAGACAACACTGCAACCCTCTTGGGTCGCCTTGACATGCCTCAACATTCCTTTCCAGCAGTGCACGTTGCTGGCAGCAATGGAAAGGGTACTTGTTGTGCCATTCTAGCGAATGCATTCACCCTATCCGGTCAATGTACAGGTTTGTTCACCTCACCCCATTTGATGTCGGTGAATGAGCGTATTCGAATCGATGGCTCACCTATTTCTGACGTCTTGTTTGAATCATGCTTGAAGCAGATTCAGCAAGTGTGTAATGTCGAACCAGTCGTGTCACCGACCTTCTACGAGGCCACCTTCATCGTCGCCATGTTGGCTTTTCGTGATCAAGGTGTTGAGAGAGCTGTAATCGAGACGGGTTTGGGTGGCCGATGGGATGCAACCCGTTTGGTGGATGCCGATTGTTGTATCTTAACCGAAATCTCTCTTGAACACACCGAGGTTCTTGGTGACACGTTGGCTGAAATCGCAGAGGAAAAAGCTGCAATTGTGCGTCAGGGTCGGCCCTTACTTGCTACTTGGCCTTACGACAATTCAGCACGGAAGGCAATAGAACGAACAGTTCGAGATCACGACACTGCTTGGTGGTGGCGTGGTGACAGAAGGCGGGCATTCAAATTCTCAAATGCGGTGAAACCATTTCGCCCATTGTCGAGTAAAACGTGGTATGATGGGTGGATGCCTTACCAGCAAGAGGCATGCCAATTGGCCAGTATGGCCCTGTACATCATGGGCGAGAAGAAAGCGTATGAAGAAATTGAGAGGGCCAGAACACACACGAATTGGCCGGGTAGAATGCAATGGGTTGACCATGGTGGTCCCATGCTCCTAGACTGCGCTCACAATCCGAGTGGGATGGCTCGAGCCTGCGAGCAAATTCGATTCCAAAAATCACGAGACATGGCTCCAATGCCAGGTGTAGTGGTGGTTGGAACCACCACACAGAATGATTTGGATTCATTCCTTCAACCACTTGTTGAACTCATCGTCGAAGGAGGAATTCGCCACGTGTACGTTACGCAACCACCGAAAGGCAGGAAGGATCCTGTAAATTGTGAACACCTTGCAGAAGAATTGCATTCACATGGAACAGATGCAGAGATTACAGCCATTTCATCAATCGAAGAAGCGTTATCTTTGGCTCAATCTCAAGCCACTGAGTTGGATCCAGATTTGCCTCAACCAGTGCTTTGTATCGGTAGCATTTACCTGATTGGGGCCATTCTGGAAATCATCGATGAAGACGGCAAGATGGATTTCCAAAATATTCTGATTACACCCAGTGGTGAAGATGGCATCGACCCGATTGCGTGAGAAGTCTCAAACACTACGGCTCTCAGGGTTGGATGGGTGGAGTCATGAGTGCAAAGTGGGACCAGAGATTCCTCAAACTCGCAGAGCATATTTCTGGTTGGTCCAAAGACCCCTCAACAAAGGTTGGATGTGTCGTCGTAGGAGAAGATCGTGAGATTCGAAGCACTGGATTCAATGGCTTTCCCCGTGGTATCGCTGATGACTCCGCGCGACTTGAAGACCGCGAGCAAAAGTATCCGCTCATCTGCCACGCCGAAGAAAACGCAATCATGCATGCTGCGCGAATCGGATTGTCATTGAAAGGTTGTACTGCATACGTTACTTGGCCACCCTGCACACGATGCGCGCGTTCGTTGATTCAAGCCGGTGTTATCGAAGTTGTGTACCCTCTGGAAAGTGAAGTTCCCGAGCGATGGGTAGCAGATTTTGAAATGTCTACTGGAATGATGGGTGAAGCCGGCCTTACGATTCGGCAGGCCTGAGCAATAGTTCGAGGGCTTCTTGCAAAGTTTCAGCGTCGTCATCGTTGATGATGACAATATCCGCCAATGCCGCGGTTGCGTCAAGTGCTTGCCCACTATCATCTGCAGCCACAAGTTCCGCCTCTTCCTGTTCCACAAAGGTATCCCAATCAGTAGGGTCACCCACTCTAGCTCTTGATTGCAATCTATTCCAACGAACTTCTCTTGATGCACGCACCTCAATCAATCGGAACTCTGGTCTTTCTCGCAATGCTTCGACCTCAGCTGGAGTTCGAATTGAATCAATCACAAGATTCCCCTCATTCGAATTTGCGTCACGCAGCATTTCTGCAAGAATGGCAGGGCCATGTGCTGCTCGCAATTCTCGCCCACCCGCAATCAAATTATCACGATTAATTTCCTTTCCTTGCTTTTTCAGATGAGAACGAATGGAATCTGAACAGGAGGTTGCAACGTAACCATTGTCGACCAACCAGTCGACAACTGTGGTCTTGCCTGAAGCATTCCGACCAGTCAATCCAAACCACATCGGGACGATGTCCGCCCTCACCGTCCATGAGGCTTCCTAACCCCAGAAGCGCCGTGTTCTTGCATATTGAACCTCAGCCTCATGGATCGCTTTTAGCAAGGAGTCACGTTCTGAACCGGGTGGATATGCTCTCAATATTCTCGTTGCTGTATTTTCTCCAACGCCTCGTGCCATGAGACAAAGGATGGCGTCGATTCCTTGATTTTGGACCATCTCTGCATTTCGCATCATCCGGTTACGAACACTGTCTTCATCTGAAGCAACCCACTTGGCCAATTCATCACCCAGTCCTTCTCTAGCGACTGCCCGCATGGTCGCCTGACAGACTCCACAACTTCGATCGATACTCGGATATCTTGCAACTCGGAATCGTGATGATGTCTTGCATCGCAAACAAATCATGACGACTCTTTCATTCATCAAGCGATTTTCCAATCGTCGTCGAACTTCGACATTGGACCAATCTGGCAATTGCATATCTCGTTCTGAACGTGGAGAGATACCAAGTGCCCCTGGTGAACGTTGTTCGACCTTTACGACTCCATCTTGAATCGCATGCAGTAGGTCGGTTGTCCCTTCGATATCCATGCGCTCACTGAACAATTTGTCCATGGCTTCATCCATCAAAGGCGTGCCTTTGTATCTCTGGGCGATTCCATGTAAGTTCACCTTTCGAGGGTCTACACCTGATCGCAAGACACCCATGACCTTGCATACTTGGACCAGTCGCCACCGCAATTGCCTCCCGTTTGGAATAGTGACGCTTAGTATCGTCGCCAAATTATCGGGTTTGGTTTCAGTCAACCAGTCTACAACATGTGTCGCTCTCAAACCGGGCACTTGCAAACTGATTCGGTATGGGTCGACCAACACACGACCCATTTGACCCTGAATCGTTGAAGCCATCGCCTGTAAGAAATGTGCAAGCGTTTCGTTGATTCTACTTCCATGGCAAGAATGCACAATAATTGCATCTCGCCGAGTTTCGACATCCAGCGTTCGCTCGTCAGGAAGACTGCTTGAAGCGTCAACATGCTCGACGATTTTATCCATTAATTTTGACAGTGCATCGGGGGCGAGAGGATATACACCAATATCGTGTAATTCGGGTTGTCCCCCGATTCGATCCAAACGATTCTCCCCCTCAAATTCTTCATTTTCTTCACCCGTGGCCAATTCGCGAATGACCCTTCTAAGTGCGCCGACCTCACGGGCAATTTCTGCCGGTACCGGGGGCAATTCTCCGCTCCAAACAGGTGCCAAGCCCCCTGAACCAACCGGGGCGACTAACAATTCTGTTTTCTCAGGATTGGCTTCGACAATCTCCCAAGTTCTTCCGACGATAACAAATCGCCTTGGGGCGCCATCCGTTTCTTCACCCGAATTATTGAGAGACAAGACAAATGCTTCATCCACAGACCCAATCGCCCGTCGAGAAACAACATCTCGAACGGTATACCTCTGTTCATCTGGAATCATTGACAGGTGTTCCAGCATATACGAACGCGTTCGTGACCCCGCAGACGTCCAGCCATCTTTGAGGTGCTTGGGTACCAATTTCCGAATCTCTTTTCGCCATCGATCCAACTTCTCATCTGGTAAATCCCCGATTTCCTCTCTGGTTGGCCTTTCTGCAGGAAGAGAAGTTCCTTCCGCAAGTTCTCTCCACAGCTTAGGAGACCATTCAAGCGGGTCTGAGGTTGCGGGGTTTTCGACCAATTTTAGGACCCAACGGTCATCTAGAATTCGTGCCAATTCACGAGTATCGGTATCAGTCCATTCACTGAAAATTGAAGTTCTTTGGAAAATCGTAGTTGTGGCTGGAAGAGGCACAATGCCTTCACAGAGTGTCATCATCACCATTTGATTTGCAGCAACAACCCGGGGCATTGTTCGCCATTGAACCCCTTCAATTTGCCCGGCGATCGCCCTTCTAGCAATTACAGCGGATTCAGCAATATCATCACATTCCCAAGAGATTAGGTCTCCCCTTCCGGTTCCGCCAAGGATGTGTTCCGCCCTCCCGAGTCGTTGTAAAAGGCGATCCACAGCGCGTGGAGATTGAATTTGATGGACATGCCGAATGGCTCCAACATCGATACCCAATTCCAAACTGCTCGTACACACCAATGCATGTAATTCACCACGCTGTAAACGGTCCTCCATATCCTGTCTCAAATCCGCCGAAAGGGAACCGTGGTGAATGCCAATATCCAGAGATTCATCGAAGGTTGAGAGTCGACTGGCCACAGTTTCAGCTGCATTACGACTGTTTACGAATACCAGAGCAGGGGCATCCGCTTTGAGTCGTCCAGCGAGCATTCGCAAACTCGCCATCGCCTGAGGTGATGTGTTGTGCTCGAGCGCAATTGCTTCATCCGCCTCTTCAGGTTGCGAACAGGTAATGCGCACTTCCGTATTCCTGGGCGCGTCTGCGAGAATGGCTTCACCCCGTTCGGGTGAGAGCCAATGGGCAACTTCTGCGGGGTTTCCAATCGTTGCAGAAAGTCCGATTCGTTGAATCTCCCGTTTGGCCATTTCTTCGATTCTTGTGACTCCAACAAGGAGTTGAGACCCTCTTTCAGAGGCTGCAAGGTCATGTACTTCATCGACGATTATCGCTCGCACATTTCGCAGATGCCCTCTGAGTCGTTTTCCAGTCAGCATGATTTGCAATGTTTCGGGTGTAGTCACCAGTAGATGGGGTGGTTTTCGCGATTGCTTATTCCGTTCGGATTGAGATGTGTCTCCGTGTCGCAATCCAACCTCTAAATTCGCAACCGCTGCCAATCCCTCCAAGCGTCGGTCAATATCGCGATTCAAAGCCCGTAATGGTGTGACATACAGAATAGACATTCGCCCCCATTCCTGTGAATGGCAGGCGGAAAGAATTGGCAGAACCGCTGCTTCGGTTTTTCCAGAGCCAGTCGGTGCGACGAGAACTCGGTCTTGACCCGAAAGCAGTGGTTCAATGGCCACATCTTGGATGGGAGTCGGTATCCACTTTTGCGATTGAAGATGCGTACGAAGGGGTTCACAAAGTTGCTCGTAGATCGACATCGCCCTCTCCCCGTAGGGGGAGGGCGGGCTGGCGTGTATCTTCAATCCGCCGAATCATGATTGGGACTATTCCCAGCCATCATCGTCATCATCATCTTCCCAGTCATCGTCTTCTTCATCCTCGTACATGAGTTCTTCATCGTAAAGACTGGTTGAACCAGAGAGTGAGGTTTTCCACGTGATGGTGGCGATGACTGGAATTAGTATCAAGGCGAAGATGACACCGATTACAGTAAGTGGATTTTGTCGCCAACTGTCGACCCATCCGAGGCCCCATGAATATTCAACCGAGATTCCAGCCGACATCGAGTTTCCTTCTTCATCAACTTCGACGACTTCATTTTCAGCATCCACAATGACCGTAATCCTGTCGATGCCTTCAGTCGCCGTCCAAGTGCTGGTAATTCGGTGTTCACCATCACTTGGAAGTCCTGTGATTCTGACGGTATCAATCACTTTCTCATCAGCAACGAATTGTACTGAGAAAGACGACTCGGTCACGCCTCCAGTGTTGGCAATGATTGCCACGACTTCGACTTCAGTACCCTCGCTAACCGTATCTTGGTCAAGTGTCACACTCTTGACGATCAGTTCTGCAACGGTCGCTCCAAGACGAACCCAAGCAAGGTCCTGATCATCATCCAAATCTTCGCGTTCACGCACCGGGTCACTTTCGGTATTTGCTGCCATTGGGAATTCATTTCCAGCCGCGTCATGTCCAGTAACCCAGAATCCAATCTTGTAACCACTTCGGGGTGTGACAAGACCATCACTGGTCAAGTCAACTTCTCCAATCCACTCCAAATGAGATCCATTCAATTGCATCGCTAGAGGGGAAATTCCAGCTGCAATTGTACGAGCATCATCCCGCATTACCCAGTTTACCCATTGTGGTGATTGGCTAAATGCCGCACATCGGTCATCACCCTCAAGCAGCACACATTCTTCCCAACCCGAAAATCGAACCGGTAAGGAAGTCAAATCAGACGCTGATGAAATGTCGATGACATCGACAGGAGCCAAACGATGATGGACACGTGGGGGTGTGTGATCAACCTGCAGTTGCAATGTGGTTGCAACCGTATCACGCGTCATATCTTCTCCGCGACCAGGGACATTGCGAACCCCGGTGAGGAACGTTCGAGTTTCTGCGCTCTGCAAGGCAGCAGCAGCTGTGAGCGGAACTTCGATGCTGAAAGCACCATCATCGGTCAGACTACCATCGGACCAATATTGCACACCATCGAACACCTCGACCGTAATGCCCAGATCATTAGGAGCGGGTACTCCACTACTCTCATACACCACTCGTCCAGACCAGCGCAGCCTGTCATCGGGTCGTACTGGTGTTGCATCATCAAGTGGCCCTGTTCGGGGCTCAGCAACATCTTCTACGGTGTATGATGAAGCATCGAGGACCAAATCATTCTCGACGCTGAAGGTATGTTGGATGAATTCGATACGTGTGGGGGTGTTTGAGCCCAGTTCTTTGTATTCCAGTGCGAGGTCAGAAATGTCTTCATCCGGCCAATCCCAAGAGAATTGGAAATCAAATGTGGTCTGAATCCACGGCAGACCGGTATCGTTGGTGGTCACCTCAGCAGAACTACTCGGCTGGAGGGTGATATACTCACTTTGAGAGGACCAAGTGTCCGTCCGTCCATTGTATGAGATTCGCTGTTGGTCCCGTTCAGGGTCCGGCCCTTCAAAGTCGAAGATGAGTGAGATGTACTCGAAATCAATAATGCCATTTGCATCGACAAGACCGATGGAAATCGATTGATCAGTGCCACTGTAAACGTCCGCTCCATCAGCGTGGTCTTGCCAAATCAATCCGGTGAACACAGAGGCCATATCTTGGCGGGTTCTGTATGTAGACAAATCATATGCGAACCCTGGGCCATCTGTTCCAACGATTAGATTCCCTGCAGGATCATGACCAGATACGAAATAGGATACCCTTGCCATGTTGGGGTTTCGAGAATCGTCGATTTGACCAAAGAATACTTTCTCTATATCGGTAGATGAATTGGTCATCGTTTGTGTCACGTATTCCCCTTCATCAGGCTCACCATTTCGATTGTTATCGTGATCAGCTTCGACCCAGTAGTTGAGTGTAAGCGATTCTGGTTGACCCACCTCATCTGAGACGGTGACGGCAATTTGTTGTGCAGGCGAACTCGCTTCATAATCACCTTCCGCGGGCCATGAATCAAGGACTTCAGGTGATGAACCGTCGATTTTCAATGTGCGCTGCCACGATTCGTTGATTGGCATCACTTTGGTTGGGTCTCGAACATTGTAAGCTTGAACCTCAAATGTCACACCTTCTGGAATGTCCATGTCAGGAACCATGATTGAGATGAAAAACGACCCATTTGGATTTGAGTTGTCCTTCCAATTGGAAGCGACGAAATCCCCTTGGCTGTCCTTGCGCGCAACCCGGATATCGAAGACTGAATTGAGTGGTGCATCCTGTGATCCTTCAAACCAAACTTGACCTTGGAAGTGAACGGTTTCACCAGCGACGACCCAATCCCCATTTTGGAGATCATCATTGACGACCTCACCCTCCACATCATGGATGGCGAACCATCCAAGGCCATACGATTGATTGACAACAATCCCGGTTCCTCCTGTAGAAAGTGCCTGCGGGGAGACCCCCATGTCATCGGTACAACTGACACGCCAGCCGACGTTATTTTGTTCAGGGAAATCATCCGTCACACGGAACATCCAATGAATCTCAAAGATGCCATTGGACAAATTCGTCCATGTGGCTCCTTGATCGGGAATAATCCAATCTTCAGGGTCATCATCGACAAGAGTTCCATCGTCCGCCCAGGAAAGTTTGGGAGCATCTCCACTCGGAGAAGCGAGGAATGTCAATTCAGCATTGGTAATGCTCAGTGCACCATCACCGATTACATGCCGGGTCACAATTTCATAGGATTCTCCTCGTTCATGCAGAATCATATTTTCATCAAAATTGATGTCAAGGTTGACTGTCACCATCGTGTATTCAATTCGAATTGACTTGATTTCGACTTTACCTGCTGTGGCGGAAGAAACGGTGATTCCAACGACTTCTGTGCCAATTCCCTGCTGAGGTACGATACAGTTGAAAGCATCCTGCAAATCACTACTTCCACCTGAGTCCCTTGCAGTGACTGTACCCAAAAGAGTCCCATCATATTCCCATTCGAATCCAGCAGGATTACATCCGACGTTCAGATTAGATGATTGGCCAGGGGTTTTGCTATCTCTATCTTCAATGTCTATCTTGACATCTTGCGGTGCATTCTCGAATAGTGCGACATTGATGTCGTACAGAGTGGGTGTATACTGATTGGATGTTCCCGCGTTTAGATTAATGCATAGAGACAGATAACTACCGGACATTGAAGAGAATGTGACAATCGACCCCGAGCTGGGTAGATTTACCCGAGTTCCGCTGGTGCAACCCGATGATCCTCTGAAGTGAACATCTAGTGAACTTCCTCCAGGGGTTGTAGCGTTCCACCAAACCATCGCAGCATCTGGGAAAGAACCAGATGTGATTCGATATGCTCGCCATTGCCCGCTGGATGCATAAGTGGAATCATAACTCAGTCCAACAGTATCGATGAGTGGTGCTGCGGAAGAAGTTCCGTTGAGCCATGCTCTCCAACCCAATTGGTTTCCTGCGTTTGCGAATGTAATCGTTTGACCCACACCTCCGTTGGCTCGTTTCCATGTTGTCCCACCATCGTTGGTGACTTCAAAATCAACCGAAGTTCCGGTTGGTTCCCAAGTAATTGCAACCCCCAACGAGAGTTCGCTAATAGAACGGAGAAGTGTCTGTGAACTCGATGTAATCGTTGCACTGGTGGATGTCGGTGTACCCATCCAATCGGTGGAACCCACTCCACGCATCTTGATTTTTCTCATAGTGGCCGAACTTGGACAGTAGGAATTCTGATTTCCATACAAACAGGTTGTAGCCAATTCCCCATCGATATTCTCGATGCCCATAACTGCGTAGGAACTTGGGTATTCACCCTGTAATTCAGGCCAATTCGTTCTCTGATGATAGACGTTCATCCACGAAACGCGGTTTGAATCGCAATAGTAGGTGTATGCATAGGAGTAACAATGGACATTGACTGTGATTCTGGGCATATGTACATCCAGACCAGCAGGTCTAACGTAGGAATTCAGATTCGAGAATCCGCCCGATGGTGAAATGGTTCCCAAACTCCAAGTTTGAAGGGCGATGTTTGGGTGGCTGCGGCTGACTTCCCACATATCCATGTCATACGAACTGGTTGACCGAATCCGCTTGACAATATACATGTCACCGGTCGAGGGGTCGATCGAAATTCCCCCAACTTCAGTCATCGTCCAGGCTCTCTCACACTTGTAAGTGGAGATAATCTGACCATTCGGATTTGTTGAATAAGTCACGGACCATTTTGTGATTGCACCATAGGTGGTACTTGTGTAGAACGAAGTCATCCAAACCGTTCCATCTCCATCGCTTGTTGCGTCTGTAACGTAGTAGACGTTGTTCGATGAACAGTTGTTGTATTGGATGGTCGCACTACCCTGAGATGCCCCTGTTGCGTTAAACCGCTCAATATTGCTCAATTGAAATCCACCGTATGAACTGACACTTCCATAGCGGATGACGTGAATTTCGTCCCCTTGTTTGACAACAGGGCCCATGTACTGCCATGTACCTCCAGACACGCTCATGGTGCTGGTATCACTCATTCCTCTGTAACCTGATTCAGCACTTGAGAAATGTTCACCGGTTGTATTCATACTACCGCCGGTAGATGCAGATGCCTGATTCTGATTGTCCATCGTCCAGTAGGTGGTTTCCGGAGTGGGCCTCAACTCAAGTTGACCATTGTCGACCTTGACATTTTGTCGATATCCGTAATTCCATCCGTTTTGATTAATCGACCATCCTTGTTGGCTGGATCCAGTCGTACCTTGACCACCAAAGTCCGCATTGCTGGTTCGGTTGAACCAACTTTGGGTCGAAGATGAACCCTCAATTTCAATTTCGACATCACTCACTTCAGCTCCATAGGGGAGGGTCACACCTGGTGTGTCCGCATCACCACTCGCACTGAAAACTCGTGTGAATGTCGTAGAACCATCTGAAAATTGAGTTTCTGTAGCCGCTGATGCAAATGGCAATGTCGTGGAGAACAGGAAAGTTGCAACGATAAAAATGGCCATTTTTCGCATTTCTTCTCCGCCCTACCGACTGTCGGCTATGCCGACACCCGGTGCCTTCGGCTTTCAAACTATTCCGGGCCCGTTAGGGCCCGTTTGAGGCGAACACTCAACAGTGCCAAGACGTTCGGCGGTATAGGTCAGGAGGCATTCTTGGCTTGGAGTTGGTATGTTGAGTGGAATGTTTGCCCCGTTGAAGCGTTGGTGGGAAGGCCAGCGAGATCGCCATTTGTTCATATTGGGGACCACAACGTTCCTTTCGTCCGCAGTTGTCCTATGGGCGATCGTTTACTTCTTCTTCCTAGGGGGCGCACAAGACCCCGATTTGGAGCATCTCAGAAATTGGACCTGGGCGGGATTATTCGTCGGTTTCACCGTGCTCGTTTTTGTCGCGCCAGAATTTCTTCATTACCAAGGAAAATGGAGTTTGTTGATGGAGGTTCTAAAATCAACATCTCGCCCTGATTTGGGGCGTCAACGGAAGGATGCCGAAGAGGCCGCAACCTTGCTTGGTTCGGTCTGGAGTGCACGCTTGAAAGCTCACTATGTCGAGCATGGATTGGCCAAAGGAAAGGCTACGAATTTACAGTCAGAGGGAGGTGTACCAGAGGACCTCATCATCAATTGGTGGCGAACCGAAGATTCACGTCTCTCGCGTATGATTGATGCCGAAGTCTTCAGGGAGACTTGGTTGAATCGATCATTGGGCTCAGTTGGTTTGATTGTCAGCATACTGCAACTTTGCAATATGTCGTTTGGCCTCGCGCGCAATGCAGCCCTAGAGCGTGTGAATACCATCATTATCTGGGATTGGTTGAGTGGTTCAAGAATCGATTCGGTTCCAGCACCGTATTTCGATGACATCTCGGGCTGGGTTTTGTTGTTCATTTCGTTGTTCTTACTTTGGGTCTCATTCCCGGCATCTGGAGAAAGACCCACACCGTCAATCACTGAGGATGAAGAGGAGTGAGCCCGGTGGGCGAGGCTTGGTCCTGGATACGGGAGACCGTGCTTGCCGGCGGCCTCATCGCCACCCTGATCACCGTCCTCGTATTGATGACAGGCTCATGGCCGCCAATGGTTGTCATCGAATCGAATTCGATGCAACATGATGCAAATGGTGAGGTTGGTTCAATCGATGCCGGAGATCTCGTACTCGTCATGTCTGACGATCGAAAAAGCATCATCACATTTGCAGAAGCAACCGAGGAAGGCAGTGTTTACGAGGGCTATGAAAACCACGGGATGCCTGGTGACGTTATCATCTATCGGAAAAATGGTGGAATAGATACCCCGGTCATCCACCGTGCACTACTCGAAATCGTCGCCAATGAATCGGGCGGCTGGGATGCGCCCGGTACCACACTTAGAAACGTGGACACCATTACATGGACATTCGACATACTGTGTCCATATCATGGCGGCGAATACAATCTCAAAGTCGAAGATTGGGACCCCGTTCATGCAGGCTTTCTGACCAAGGGCGACAACAATGATTGCATGCTTGATCAACCTGCAGCAAATTCCCAAAACCAAGGCCCGGGTCTTTCCGCAACCAGTTCCAATGGAACAGTGAGCTCCGTTGAGACGGTCAAGGAAGAGTGGGTGGTTGGCGTGGCTGGAGCCGAAATCCCTTGGGTGGGGGCCATCAAGTTGGGTCTATCCAACAACAGTGATTCAGTTCCAAGTTCTTCTTGGACCAAACTCGCCTTCACAGCAATCGTCCTTCTCGCCATTCCTGCGATTTGGGAGCGCTTTGCCAATCGTGTAATGGAAACCTCTCCAGAGGTATTGCAAGCTCAACTCGAGGAAGAATGAATCTCAAATTCTCTGGGCGACGATGATCATCAGTAAACCCATGAGCAAAAACAGGCTACTGTAAGATGAAATTTTTGAAACGGTGGCTTCCGTTTTGAGTGGATGATAGTTCTTTGAAAAACGATGGATTCTACCGACTACAACACCGAGGAAATCCTTCATCAGGTGCCCACCATCAAACGGAATGATTGGAATCAGATTGGCCAAACCGAGCCCCACATTCCACCAAATGAACCAGAAGAGGAGTGTAATCAGTGCCATCAGGACAGTGGTTCCAAGCAATCCCCCAAACCATCCATCGGCCTCGATGTATTCCATTTCATGAGGGTCCATGATTTGACCATCGTGATTGATGGGGATTCCAATCATCACAATCGGTTGGTAGGCAAACCCCAATGCGTCGATGTACCAAGGAACATCTTGTTCCCAAGCGGTCGGCCCGGCCAATCTGTCAATTCCACTTGAACCACTTTGCATTCCAGAAACACCTAGGAATGAACTATTCTCATCGATATTGAGTAATGCGATTTGTTCATCTGTGAAATTTTGTGAATGAGCATAATCCAGTTTACTGGAAAGCGTCACAGTCAACACACGTTCGGTTCGAATCCCATCCGAATCAGGATGACCGAGTACTGTGAGATTGACAGTGTCTCCTACAGAGTGCGCATCTAACTGCTCGGACATTTCTCCTGCGGTTTCAACCGGTGTCCCATTGAAGTGAGTGATGATTTCCCAAGGTTCCAAACCCGCTTCTGAAGCGGCAGAATCTTCGACGATTCCGCCGGCGTGAACACCAGGATTCACGACAGCGAATTGGGTGGCCAACACACAGATGATCAACCATGTGATGGTTGCAGCATAGAGATTGGTCGCAGGTGCAGCCGCAAACAGTCGTGCACGTTCGCGGCGCGGTGCTTGGGTGAGTTCCTCATATTCTGGCTCGACAAAAGCACCTGCTGGGAAAGGACCGAGCATCAAGAGACCAACAGAGCGGACACGCATTCCGTGCGCGCGCGCCTGTAGGGCGTGTGCAAATTCGTGGATGACAAGGGCGCCGACGAATGCGATCGCTGGCCACCAAAACGGAATGATTGGGCTGACACCAGGGAATGGAATCAGTTGACTGGCAGGAGCATCCGTCTTTTCGACCCCCATGAACAAGGCCAGTGAAAATGAAAGCAATAGGAAGAGGACAATGAAGACCATGACAATCGCACAAGTCCAAAGAGAAACCTCACCATATGCGCGCCAGAATTTGCGAGGTGTTGCCGCTTTCTCAATCGTATCCTGACCCCGCGTCGTACGTAGCATCAGGAGCCCACCCAACACACGTGTTGCGTTCCAACGATCGAGTATTCCACGGCGTTCCAATTGTCCTAGAAGTAGTACCCATATACAGAGTGCACCGAATATCCAATGTATTTGCACGGCTAGAAAGGCTCCGATAAAAATCAGAATGAGTGCTCGCCTGTCGCGCGCTCGCCGTGCATCGCTCACAGGTGGCCCTACTCCCGCTTCTTCTTGAAGCATCGGGAGAGAACTCAAGGCGACAACCCCTCTCGCCACATCATGGTCGACACGGATGAGGCTCGCCGAATTCAACGTCGAATCAATACATTGCTTAGAGATCGAGATGCGATTCGTCGCATGTTAGAGCAGGCTGATTATGAGCGACTCGGTCGTGATGTGGGTCGCCAAAGTGTGGCTATCGATAAACTCGAAGTCCTTCTTTCAGGTCAAGATGTTTAGGCTCTAAATCTCTGCATCCAAGTCGGCAGTGGTTCAGGTGCAACTTCGACGACGGTTTCAGTTTCCACTTTGATAGCCAACGCATCGGAAACAATCCTAGACAATCCATTGTCCTCTGAATTTCGGCAAACAACTCCGAGGAATTGGTGTAGAGGTAGGCCTTGGTCCCAATCCAAATGTGGTTTACCCGTTCGGGTTAGAGGAAGGGCCGGAATCCGTTTCGACAGTGCTGCCAATCGCCCCGAAAGGGTTGATGTTTCCACTCGGAAAATACGCCACGAATCCCCGCGCACACCCTTGAGTCGATGTGCATACAAGGGCATTAGTTCGCAATTCTCTCCGATTTTCTTCATCGCTTCCAATTGAGTTTCGGTCTGCCCCGAAAAGTACACCTTCTTGTCAGCCCTAGTTTTGACCTCGATTGGAAAACAGATGTCACCACGCAAGGCGAGTAAATCTCCACTTCCATCCATGCCGCTACCAGCCGCACGGACGACCAAAAATGGTCTCTGAACGACTTGCATCGCCCTTGCTCGCTCAAGTTCTGTGCAAGATCGTGTGACAGCACGAACACCATCTGGTGAACCGGCCAATACCGCCCTTAATTCGCGCTCGTAAGACGAGGCCATCGGCGAAGCCGGCCCATTCGCGGTTATTACGGTGTTCGCTCAACCCCCGCCAGACCGCACCATTTGTTCGGTAAAATGAAAAATTCGGTATCAAGGGATGCGAAGGTTTGACTATCTACAGAGGGACCCATTAGCGTGGGAGAAGTTGTCGTACGGACGGCAGATTTCCGTCTGGCCTATCGTTTGTTGGCCGGTCTGAAAGCGAGAAGGATCCGTTGTGCTCATCTTGAGAGGGATGCCTCCCTCCCCCCATCTGCTCTGGTTTGGTTGGCCACACACGAGGAGGTGGAGGCAGCTGCCGACCCACTTGGAATCGGTGCGACACTCGAATCGGTAGAATCTGCCATCGATCAAGCTCTGCGATTTGTGGCCAAAGGTGGTATTGTCAAAGATTTGACATTTGGGATTGATCCCGGCCCACGACCGGGGCTTGCTTGGGTTGGTGACGGTCGAGTATTGGGAACAGCGCAATTTGAATCGGTCGATGCCACAGTCAATCGAATCTGTAAATTGTCTGAAGACATTGGTCATACCTCTTTGACGGTTCGAATCGGAGACGGTTCACGCACGATTTCCAATCGCTTGGCCAATGTTTGCCTCGCGCGCGGACTGAAAGTTGAGCGTGTGGATGAGCGACGAACATCACGCGGCTTGCAACGCAATCAGCACCATGCATCCGCAACTCGAATTGCGCAGATGAAAGGATCGCCAGTAAATCACAAGCAACCCGTGGTCCCTACGCATGGTGAAATCAAGGAAGTGCAGAGATTGAGCCGTCGAGTCTCAGGAGGGCAGGTGACGATCTCTCAGCGATTGGCCCAAGCGGTTGCAGTAGGTCGTCTCTCAATGGAAGAAGCGATTGGCAGGCAACTCCAGCGTCTCAGTTACTGAGATACCGGGTCACAATTTTTCTCAAAAATGGTGATGACGCGGAATCGATGGTTGGTACTTTTGACCATTCCAATCACCGCAACGACATCCCATTCGTCTTTGCGATACATCGGTAATACTTGGTCGAGCCAAACCACATGGGTTCCTTTCACAGCCTTCTTTCCGAGGGCTTGCATGACCTTATTCCGCTTAATCATCGTCGTTTGGTAACGTTCAGCGTCTTCAATCGAATAAGGGGGGTCAGCGAGAATCAAATCAAAATCTTCGATTGGGACGTTCTCTAAACTTTGGGCATCGTCGACAAAATCAGCACCTCTGTCTGGATTAATATCGACAGTTTTGCCAGGAAATGCTTCCAAATCCACCTTGCCTGAAAAGAGGTGAAGCACGTTTTCTTTGTCAGGAAAAAGCGCTTTAATCCGCTTTAGATATCCTGCTGGGTAACCTCCGTAGTACCCGGATTTGACTTGGTAATTGTTGCCCATAATCCAGGTTCCAACCACGCGTCCATCATCACTAAGGAAGAGAGCCTTTGGGAACCCAGTGACCTTTTTCAGGTTCTCAATTCGATCTTTCCATTGCATTTTAACACCCAAATAATGAAACTAAAGCAGCCCTAATTTTTCAATTTCCGTGATATATTCAAGAGGCAAACCCTGGATTTTCGCACCATCGATTACATGTTTAAGATACCATTCAAGTGGAGCAGTATTGGGAATCAGTTTGTCAGGGTAGGCAACATACGTAATGGCCTTGACAATACCTGAATCGGTAATCACATCTATCGGTTCTCTGTGATAGTGTCCATCCTCTGTTCCCTCCGATTCATTCATATCTTCAACTTCATTCTTGGTTAAGTCCAATAATACGCCCCAAACGATTGAACCTTCACATTCAGAAATATTCGCTTTACCATTCCTTCTTGTTCGTCGCTTCAATTTCCCGTCATAATCACTATTCTTGGTGAACCCAAATTGGTATCCAACAATTTTTCCAACCCGAGGATTTCTCATCGCAATTTTCTTGTTAGCCAATTGTTCAGGATCCATGTTGCTGCCATAGGCAAATTGTGTTTCCATCTCACTCACCTAAACTCTGCGACGCAACTTTTCCATGAGTCCATCGGCCTCGCCCAAGGCATTGAGTGTCTTTTCGAGTCGTCCTTCGTCAAATGCAGCCTTGGCGTCTCCAACCGCCTTCTCACAAGCCGCTCTTTCACCATCGATGGCCTTGATGCCAACCGCTTCCAATTTCTTGCGAAGTGCAGTCCATTCATTTTGAACATAGGTGAGCAATTCTTCGGCATCTCCACTGGCTGCATCCA
>Ga0066836_10000058_pt1 | contig 40530 bp, 39 predicted proteins | sample ETNtaG_18_FD_71568 | JGI IMG/M metagenome (GOLD analysis project Ga0066836, IMG submission 71568) | Marine microbial and viral communities from oxygen minimum zone, Eastern Pacific Ocean - ETNP201302SV91 | ecosystem: Environmental > Aquatic > Marine > Oceanic | place: Pacific Ocean: Eastern... | reverse complement strand
GGCAGCTATGATCAACGAGGCTAAAACCGTGACCAGCAAAGCGGAACTTCGCCGTCAGCAAATTCTGGATGCAGCCGCCGAGTGTTTTCGGAAAAGCGGCTTTCACGGTGCAAGCATGTCCGAGATTGCGAAATCTTTTGGCATGAGTGCCGGGCACATCTACAACTACTTCGAAAGCAAGGAAGCGATTATTGAAGCCATGGTCAAACGTGACCTGGACCAAGCGCTTGAGCGAATCGCAAAAATTCAAGGTGAGAAAGACATTCTGAAAGCCATGCTGGGCACGGTGGATGAGGGTGTGCAGCGGCGCATTGACCGAAGCGAACTTGATACGGAGATTTTGGCAGAGGCTGCACGAAACCCGAAAATTGCCGCCACGGTTCAAGGCACCGACGCAGTGATTCGAGAGAAGGTGACGCATTTGATCAAAGGTATTCAGCCTTTGAAAGACTCGCCACCCTGCGAGTTTAATCTGGCTGCGAAATCCACGATTCTGATGGCCTTGTTTGATGGACTCCAAATTCGGGCCATACGCGACCCGGACATGAAGGCTGACGACATTGCCCGTGTGTTGAAAAGTGTGATTCAGCAGATGCTTCAAAGCTGAGATTGGCGCGGCAGGCCTGGGGTATACTCGGGCTCTATTTCACTGCCGCGCCCCACATGCCACGAGCTGTCCTTCCCTACAGCCTGCCCTTGCTGCTGATCGTTTTGATCGGCATTGCTGCACTGTCGCTTACCCTGGGCGCCTACCCCTTGAGCATTCCTGAAAGCCTGCGTGCCTTGTGGGGTACCGGCGAACCAATCGCAGTGCAAGTGGTTCAAGACATTCGGCTACCCCGCACGCTCGGTGCCATTTTAGTGGGCGCTGCATTGGCGGCAGCAGGTACGGCCTATCAGCTGCTGTTTCGAAACCCGCTGGTGTCGCCCGATATTTTGGGTGTGTCCTCGGGCGCTGGGCTGGGTGCCGTGTTGGGTTTGTTTCTGGGCCTGCCCAGCCTGGGTGTGCAAAGCCTCGCATTTGCGGGTGGCATTGCCGCAGTGGCCTTGGTGATTGCACTGGGCAAAGCGATTCAACACGCTGACAGAACCCTGGTACTGGTGTTGACTGGTGTGGTGTTGGGTGCACTGGCTGGGGCAATCACTTCATTACTGAAAATTCTCGCCGACCCTTACGATCAATTGCCAGCCATTACCTTCTGGTTGCTGGGCAGCTTAAGCGGCATGCACATGGCGCAAGTTGGGGTGGTAGCGCCGGTGGTGCTGGTGGGTTGCTCGGTGCTGTATTTGCTGCGCTGGCGTCTGAATGTGCTGAGCCTGCCCGAAGCTGAGGCGAACACCTTGGGAGTGCCTGTCAAACCCCTTCGAATTGCCGTGATTGCGCTTGCCACCATCATGACCAGCGCCGTAGTTGCCGTGGCTGGCGTCATCGGCTGGATCGGTTTGTTGATTCCCCACGCAGCACGCCTGCTGGTGGGTCCAAGCCTTGCTCGTCTGTTGCCCATGTCGATCGTGATGGGTGCACTGTTTTTGTTGCTGGTTGATACCGCTTCGAGAAGTTTGGGTGATCTAGAAATACCGTTGGGTATTTTGACAGCGCTGGTGGGTGCACCCTTCTTTTTAGGACTGCTGCTGCGGCGTGCGGGAGCCAGTTCATGAGCCTGAAAACCGAAAACCTGTCGGTGGGCCACGGGGGCTGTGCAGTGGTCGAGCACGTTAACCTGGAGTTGAAACAAGGTGAAATACTTTGCCTGCTAGGCCCCAACGGAAGCGGCAAAAGCACACTGATCAAAACGCTGCTGAACCTGATCCCACCTTGCGCAGGGCGGGTGCTGGTTAACAACACCCCGCTGCAACCACTGACTACGCGGGAACTTGCGCAACATTTGGCGTATGTACCCCAAAGCCATGCCAACAATCTCGGGTTTTCTGTGTGGGATACCGTGTTGATGGGTCGAACCACGCACTGGGGTTTGTTCGGTGGCCCCACACAGGCCGACCATCAAGCGGTGCACAATGCTCTGGAACAATTGGGCATCAGTGAATTGAAACTACGAGATTTCAATCTGCTTTCCGGCGGGCAACAACAACTGGTGCTGATAGCGCGTGCATTGTGCCAGGGTGCACAAACACTGGTTCTCGATGAACCCACCGCCAATCTCGACTTTGCCAATGCTGCCAGGGTGATGCGCACGCTGGCATCGCTTGCAGCCGCCGGGAAAAGTGTGGTGCTGAGCACGCACAACCCGCAAGATGCCTTGGGAGTCAATGCGACTGCTTGCTTGCTGAAAGGGCGTACCGTGCTTGCGCTTGGCCCCGCCCATCAGGTAATCACCTCGGAGACCTTGAGCGCGCTATACGGTCTTCCAGTCACAGTCAGCAAAACTGAATCGGGCCATACCGCGGTCGTGTCCGGTCATCATTAATCAGTCCGCCGCCAGTCCCTCGAGTATCGGGCAGTCGGGTCGGGAATCACCTTTGCAACAGTGAACCAGGCGTTCCAGCTCGGCCTTCATTGCATTCAATTCGCGAATTTTCGCTTCCAGTGCATTCAAGTGTGATTGCGCAAGTTTTTTGACCTCCCTGCTTGGGCGCGTTTTGTCTTGCCACAGGCCAAGCAATTCCTCAATCTGCTTGATGGAAAAACCGAGGTCACGTGAGTGCCGGATAAAACGCAGCAAGTGCAAATCCCGGCTGTTGTACAAACGATAACCAGCCTCGGTGCGGTTGGCCTCGGGCAGCAAACCCACCATTTCGTAATGCCGAATCATTTTCGCGGTGATTCCCGATTCCATGGCCGCTTCGCCAATCGTGAACCAATCTTTGCGTGTCCATTCTGCGTACATGTTCACAACTCCTCTGTTTCAGGTTTCAATAGTTTGGGTTTCCAGCGAGTCAGCAACAGGGCGTTACTGACCACACTGACTGAACTCAAAGCCATGGCTGCGCCTGCGACCACCGGGTTAAGCAGTCCCATCGCGGCCAAGGGTATTCCCACTGCGTTGTACACAAAAGCCCAGAAAAGATTTTGTTTGATCTTGTTGTAGGTGCGTCTGGAAATATCAATGGTTTGAGCCACCAGGGCGGGGTCAGGTCGCATCAGCGTGATGTCGGCTGCATGCATGGCCACCTCCGTGCCACTGGACATTGCAAAACTGACATCCGCAGCTGCCAGCGCAGGCGCATCGTTGATTCCATCGCCCACCATGGCCACCACCTGGCCCTGCTGGCGATAATGGGCCACTGCCTCGCTCTTGTTGTGCGGCAATTGTTCAGCCTGCACCTCTGAAATACCCAGCGCCTGGGCAACGCGTTGGGCACTCGCCCTGGAGTCGCCTGTCAACAACACAGATTTCACCCGCAAATTGGTCAAATTTTGCACAGCTGCAAAAGCGCCTGCTTTCAAGGCATCACCAAAACCCAAGGCCCCCAGCAAGGACACTTCACCTTGCTGGTCTTCAGCAACCCAAGCATGGGTGGGTGCGTTGTCTGGCAAGGCTTGGTTCACCGCGCTCAACGCCGATTCCGGCACACCCAGTTCACGCATCCATCGAGCAGTACCTACATACACACGTGTGCCATCCACCATGCCACTGACACCACGCCCAGGCTGGTCCTGCAATTGGCTTACCCCAGGCCATTGAACGCCCTGCCCTTGCGCATAGGCCAGCACAGCTGCGGCCAGCGGGTGAGCGCTGCCCGCTTCAACAGCTGCTGCCTTGGCAAGAAAGCTGTGCAGGCTATTGCTGTTAAAAGGCACTGCTGCACCCACAGATGGTTTGCCCTCAGTCAAGGTGCCGGTTTTATCAAACACCACGGTGTTAATTCGGTGAGCAAGCTCCAGCGCCTGTGCATCTTTAATCAGGATTCCATGGCGCGCCGCCACGCCCGTGCCTGCCATGATTGCGGTGGGTGTGGCCAAACCCAGGGCGCAAGGGCATGCAATCACCAACACAGCCACCGCATTCACAATGGCCAACTCCAGGTTGCCACCTTCAGCCAAAAACACCCAATACAACAAGGTAAGCACCGCAATCACCAACACCACGGGTACAAACACGGCACTCACCTTGTCCACCAGCTTTTGAATGTCAGGTTTGGCTGCTTGCGCGTCTTCAACCAGGCGAATAATTTTGGCCAGCGTGGTTTCAGCACCCACAGCGCTCACTTCAATCAACAAGCGCCCATCCAGGTTCACAGCACCGCCGGTCACCAGGCTTCCCGGAGATTTCTCAACCGCCTGGCTTTCCCCGGTAATCAGGGCCTCATCCACATGGCCTTCGCCTTCCAGCACACGGCCATCCAGCGGAATTCGCTCACCGGGCTTCACCACCACCTGCATGCCCACCGCCACACTGGCAATCGGCAGCACTTTTTCTTGCCCGTTCTGAATCACTGTGGCGGTGTCGGGCCGCAAGGCTTGCAACGCAGCAATGGCTGCAGTGGTTTGCCGCTTGGCGCGTGCTTCCAGCCACTTGCCCAACATCACCAAGGTGATCACAGCGGCAGACGCCTCGAAATACAAATGCGGGTTGCCCTCGCCCAACATGTAAGCCGACAAACCAAATGCCGCAGAAGTACCAATGGCCACCAGAAGGTCCATGTTGCCCGTGCGGTTTTGAATTGCTTTCAATGCTCCCCGATAGAAACGGGCGCCCAACCAAAACTGCACCGGGCTGGCCAAAAGCAATTGTATCCAGCCAGGCAACATGTAGTGCTTGCCAAACAGCATTCCTGCCATGGGCAACACCAAGGGCAAGGTGAGCAATGCGCCCCACAACACCATCGTGCCTTCATGATCATTTTGTTTTGTGGGGTGCGAACCCGCTCTGGATGCGCCTGCTGAGCTTGGCTGGCTGGCAGTTTCAATTGGCTCCGCGTCATAGCCTGCCTTTTGAATGGCCTCGATCGCGTTTTGCAACAGATCGGGTTTGGCCAGTTGTATGCGGGCCTTCTCGGTGGCCAGGTTCACCGTTGCGCCAATGACACCAGGCGTAGCCAACAAGGCTTTTTCGACAGCGCTGGAGCATGAGGCACAGCTCATGCCGCCCACAGCAATGTCGATGGTATTGGACGGGTTGGAATTCATGCTTGCTCTCCATGGTGTGATGGAAGCATTTTCAACCTTAACACCATGTCAAGGTCAATGCCTTGACCTTACCATGATTGGAAGCTTCAGCATATCCATGTGTTCAATTCAATGGGAGAGTCTTCATGACACCGCCATGGCGATTGCCCGATAAAGTACATGCATTAGAATTGCGGTTAACCCCAACTGGAGTGCAAAACATGATTACCTTGAGTGTAGAGAAAGTGAAATGCGGCGGATGTGCCGCCAATGTGAAACAGGCCGTATTGGCCAAAGACCCGCAGGCACAGGTGCAAGTCGATGTCGCCAACAAACAGGTAGAAATTGATTCTCGTCTGGACGGACACACCTTGGCCACGATTGTCAGCCAGGCCGGCTACCCCGCCACCCTGCAAGCCTGATTCAAAAGATCAAGCGGCTTCGCAGTATGCCTGGCCCCAGTAGTTGTACGTGAACGCCTTGGGGCCGGGCACATACATGGTTTCAATGTCATCCACCAAAAACCCGCCTTCCTTGAGCAAAGCGGGAATGTCCCGGTTCAAGTGACAACCTCCCGCCAGTTTTCCCCACACGGGTTGCAAACGATTCTGCGTGTTTCGCACTTTTTCATCCGGTGCCGCGCCATGCTCGCAAAACAGCAACTTACCGCCCGGCTTTAACACTCTGCGCATTTCCTTCAAGGCTTGCACGGGCTCTGGAATGGTGCACAGGGTGTAGGTCATGACGATGGTGTCGATACTTGCATCGGGCAATGGAATTTTCTCGGCAGGCAAGCCCATAAGCTCTACGCTCAGGCCGGTTTGATCGATGCGTTTTTTCGCCAGACGATGCATTTGCATGGCAGGGTCCAGGCCAATGATTTTTTCAACTTTTGCAGCGTCATAGTGGCGCATGTTCAAACCGGTACCGATACCAATTTCAAGCACCAGCCCTGTGGCTTTAGGTACCACTTTCTGGCGTTGCCTGTTGATGGCTTTCATGCCGCAAGCGAAATCAAGCAAAGTAGGCAGTACGTGTCGGTCGTATAATTTGGCTAACAATCCCAATTTTTTGTCCTTTTGTATTCAGGAAACGTCGCCACCATGCAAAACAACCCAGACCAGTTCTCATCCAAGATCGGCTTTGTGCTGGCCGCAGCCGGTTCAGCCGTGGGCATTGGTAATTTGGTGGGCTTTCCTGTGGCCGCAGCCAAAAATGGTGGCGGTGCATTCTTGTTACTGTACATTTTTTTCGTCATTGCCATTTGCCTGCCGCTGATTCTCGCCGAGCTTAGTTTGGGCCGCGCCACCAACCAAAACCCTTTGGGAGCATTCAGGCAGGTTTCCAGAAACCACAAAGCCTGGGTGCTGGCTGGTGCTTTGTCGTTGATCACACCATTCATGATTGCCGTGTTTTACAGCGTACTCACAGTGTGGTTGCTGGGCTATTTCCTGCTGGTACTGATAGGCCAACTGGACCAATTGGCCACCCCTGTTTATTTTGGCGGCTTTATCACCAGCCCCTGGATATTTGCCTGCCTTGCGGCGGTCATTGGCATGGTCATTGTTGTGCTCAAAGGTGGGGTGCGCGATGGCATTGAAAAAGCATCCCGTTTGCTCATGCCCATGCTGTTCATCATGCTGATTGGCCTGGCGGTATTTGTGCTCACCTTGCCCAACGCCACTGCTGGTTTGAAGTTTTATTTCACACCGCAACTGGACCGCATTACCTGGAGTGTGGTCAACGGTGCCTTGTCACAAGCATTCTTTTCGCTGTCGCTGGGCATGGGCATTTTGATTACTTATGGTTCGTATTTGCGCAAACAAGACAACCTGGTGCAGTCGGCCAAAATGCTGGCCTGCACCGACACTGGCGTGGCGCTGGTGGCGGGCCTCATGACCCTGCCCGCAATTTTCGCCATTTACCCCAACACCAACCCCAGCGAATTGAGCGATTCCTCGGTGGGCTTAATCTTCTCGTTTTTCCCGAACATTTTCATGGCCATGGTGCCGAAATTCGGATATGCCGTGTCCAGCCTCATCGCAGCCACATTCTTCCTGTTGGCGTTCGTAGCCGCCATTACCTCGCTGGTGTCGATTATTGAGGTGCCAGTGGCGGCCCTGAAAGCCGAGGGCAAGAAAACCCGCAATGCAGCGCTTGGGATTGTTATTGCCGCTGTGTCGATAGGTGCCATGTTCAGCGCCTTGTCTTTTGGGCAAGTGAAATGGCTCAGCGATTTCGCTTTTTATTCCGGTGCCAACAAATCGCTTTTTGACGTGTTGGTTGACGTGTTTTACGACACCATTTTGCCTTTCAACGGTTTGCTGATTTGCCTGCTGGTGGTGTGGCAATGGAAACGCCACAACATGACTGCTGAAATGCTGACCAGCAATAAAAATGCTGCCAGCGGTTGGCTTGAGCGCTACACCCACTTTGCGATTGCATTCTGGATCCCGTTGATTCTGGCCACTGTGTTTGTTGTCACGGTGATCAATAAGTTTTTCAGTTGATCGTCACCACGGCGATCCACTGAATTACTGGCACGCTTAATGCCACTTTTGTGCTGTAATAAGGAAAATCAAAAAATATTCCGGAGACAGCATGAAAACAAACCTAGTCTTGGCTGCCCTTTTCATGGGCACGTCTGCCTTGATGGCAGCCTGTTCAAAAACCCCAACCCCAGTCGATCCCAACAGTGCTGCAAGCCCTTTCACACAGGCTTTTCACGCTGAAGTGGCCAAAAACACCGACCTAGCAGACCCAGCCAACAACGCCGATGCGCGCAAAGGTTTAATCGCAAAGCCCACAGGCAAAGTACTCAACGATGCCGGCGAAGTCATTTGGGATTACGACGAATTCAATTTCATTGAAGGCAATGCCCCCAGCACCGTGAACCCCAGCCTGTGGCGGCAGGCCAGCCTGAACAATCAAATTGGCCTGTACAAAGTGGCTGACCGCATTTACCAGTTGCGCGGCTTTGACCTGTCGAACATGACCTTGATTGAAGGCGACACCGGCTGGATTGTGGTGGACGTGCTGACCAGCGAGGAAACAGCGCGCGCCGCCATGGCTTTTGCACGCAAACACCTGGGCAACAAGCCAGTAACCGCCATTGTATTTACCCACAGCCACGTGGACCATTTTGGGGGTGCACTGGGTGTGCTCAGTGCCGAAGAAGTGGCTGCACGCAACATACCTGTTGTGGCCCCGATTGGCTTTATGGAGGAAGCCACCAGTGAAAACCTGCTGGTGGGTATGGCCATGGCACGAAGGTCAATCTACATGTACGGCAAACGCCTGCCCCGCAGCCCGGAAGGTTTGATTGACAACGGTTTGGGCAAAGCCGTGGCCTATGGCAAGGTGGGCATACTACAGCCTACGCTGGTGGTGAAAGAAGCCAAAGAAACCCATGTACTCGACGGCCTTGAATTCATGTTCCACAACGTGCCAGGCAGTGAAGCGCCCTCCGAATTCGTGTTTTACCTGCCTACACTGAAAGCTTTTGGCAGTGCAGAACTGTTTGGCCACACCTTGCACAACCTGTACACCCCGCGTGGTGCCAAAGTGCGCGATGCATTGAAGTGGGCCAGTTACATGGATGAAGCCATTGCCTACGCAGGCGATGCCGAAGTGATGTTTCACCAGCACAACTGGCCGGTGTGGGGAGCCGACAATGTGCGCAGCTTCATGGAAAAACAACGCGATGTATACCGATTCATTCATGACCAAACTGTGCGGCACATGAATGCGGGCTACACCTCCATGGAAATTGCGGAGAAGGTTCAAATGCCACCGGCCTTAAACAACTTTCTGAGTGGGCGCGGCTACTACGGCACCGTGTCACATAATGTGAAAGCGGTGTACCAGTTTTACATGGGCTGGTTTGATGCAAACCCCGCCAACCTGAACCCCTTGCCCCCGGTTGAAGCGGCAAAGCGGTATGTGGATGTGGCAGGCGGAATGGATGCTTTGCTGAACAAAGCAGAAGACGCTGTGAACAAAGGTGAATACCGCTGGGCTGCTGAATTGCTGAAACATGCCGTGTATGCCGATCCTGAAAATGCACGCGCCAAGGCTTTGTTGGCGACAAGTTTCGACCAGATGGGCTACATGGCAGAATCTGCGCCGTGGCGTAACTTTTACCTGACCGGTGCACTGGAGTTGCGCCAAGGTGGCTACGCTGAAGGGTTTCAACGCACAGCCTTTCTCGACATGCTGAAACACACCCCCACGGAGCGCTTTCTGGAAGCCATGGCCGCTGCGCTGAACAGCGACAAAGCGGAAGGTGAAGACATTCAAATCAACCTGGTGTTTTCCGACACGCGGGAAAGCTATGTGCTTCGAATCAACAACAGCGTATTGCATCACCGTGCCGGCAAGCCAGAGGACAATTCAGTAGCGACGCTTACACTCAGCAAACCCTTCTTTTTGAACATGATGACCGGTGAGGCGGGAGCGACTGATTTGCTGTTTTCCGATCAAACCAAGATTGATGGCAGCACAATCAAGCTGGGGCAATTTTTTGGAATGCTGGAAAAAGCAACGGGTAACTTCAACATTGTGACGCCTTAACCAAGCCATGGCATGTCAGTAATATTCGGGTTTCCACGATTGGCCTGGAAACCCGAACAACCCTATAGTGTGTGGATGATCAATCGCACATTCACTGGTAACGCACATGTCTACAGCCCAAGCCAAACACAGCACACTTCAGCCCTTCCACCTTGCATTCCCGGTCACCGACATTGAGGTAGCCCGCAAATTTTATGGCGAGGTGATTGGCTGTGAAGAAGGCCGCAGCGCCCCACACTGGGTGGACTTCAACTTTTATGGTCACCAACTCGTGGCGCATTTGGCACCGGAAGAAGTGGGCTGCAAAGCCAACAGCAGTGTGGACGGCCATGCCGTGCCTGCCAAACACTTCGGCGTGATTTTAACCATGGATCAGTGGAATGAACTGGCCGACCGGCTGAAAGCTGCGGGCACCAAGTTCGTGATCGAACCCTACATTCGATTCAAAGGCCAGGTGGGCGAACAAGCCACCATGTTCTTCATGGACCCATGCGGCAACGCGCTTGAATTCAAGGCCTTCGCCAACATGGATCAAATATTCGCCAAGTAAATCAGCTTTTTGCGTTTTTCCAGACGGTGTAGGGCTCGTCATTCTTGGTGCGCACTACGCTGTCAACTTCGTCCATGTACACCTCGCGGTCTTTGGAGTTGAACGCTTCAGTCAGGCTGACCATGCCCAGTGAAAATCCCGTACCCACGGTGACATAACCAAAAGCCCAGTCCTGCACGACACCTTTCTTGTCCACCAGGAAATAAGTGGCCATGCGCTTCTTGCTGTCGAATCCAATTCCTTCACGGGAGTTGTCAAGAATGGCGTTGTTGTCCATGCGATCAGTGAAATGCTTTTTTACCACCATGCCATTGGGCAGTTTTTCCTCGCCAATAAACTTTCCATAAGTTGCATCATTTTGAATTGGCGCGTAGGGCTGGCCAACATGCTTGGCCAGCATGCGCGAAGCAATGCCATGACCCACGGCATCACCCATGCTGTTCAAGGCACCGCATCCACCCACACTCATGCTCACTGCCAAAATTCCGACCACCGCCAATGATGTACAAAACCCCCGAAGTATTGTCGCCATCGCTTGTTCTCCCCCAATGTCTTTGAACTTGTTGAAGCAATTTAAACCCTTCGCCTTACGGGATATATCCTATAAACAGAGTAGTCAATTTGATTACAACATTCAGCAGATTGGCGTAGAGCAATAACGTGCCTAGCATGGTGTTCAATCAACAACACCATGCGAGGGGACTATGGGGATTCGTCAATTCGGTTTAATGGCTGCCGCTCTTTGTACGGGCTGCGCTTCGATTACTCAAGGCACCAGTCAAACGCTTATTTTTAAAATGGAGCCCCAGCAAACCGTGTGTACCTTGAGCAGGGACGGCGAAGGCGAGCTTGGCGTGGTAACCGGAAAAGAAAACAGCATCACGGTGGGCAAAGACAAGGATGACATTATTGTGGCCTGCAAGGCCCCCGGCTATGAAGACAAAACAATTCGCCTGGTCAGCAGTGCCAGCACAGCAGGGGTGGCCGGTGGTGCATTTATTGATTTGGGCATCACCGACATGATCACTGGCGCCATGTGGCAATACCAAAACGAGATCCGCGTGGCTTTGAACAAGCCAGGCCAGGCGCCCGCCAACACTGACTTTGCCAAACCTCTCTAAAACGATTGCTCCATTTCACGGCGAAACTTCACCGCCGTGGAATTGGCATCAAACGCCACATCATTCCAGCTCACGGCTTGTCCGGCTTTCACGGGTTTAAGCAATTTCACACCATGTGCCAAGCCCAAAGGCAATCCACCCAAGGCCAGCGATTCCTGTGCGGGCATCAGCTTGCCGTACACGGTGTAACCACCCTCACCGTCCAGCAATTCACCCGCCTTTAGATCACGCTTGGCAGTGGCCACTACATCGCCATGCCAGCAAATGGGTGCGCCCGTGGCCTCGCCGCGAATACCGATGGACGCCACCGAAATTCCCAATTCCAGACCAATCAAGTGAAAGGGTTTGTACATGCTGGAGTACTGTCCACTTGGATCGGTGATCAAGCCGTATTCCTTGAAGCAGCGGGCCACGTATTCGCTGTCTGCAGCGAAGGTCACATACACGCCCCAACGCAGGTCGCGAAACACCGGGCGTGTGTCACGCTCAACACTGGAGATGACCTCCACTTGCCCGCGTTGGTCCAGAATGCCGCCGTGTTCACGTGGCTTCAAGATTCGCGCCAAATCATCCACACCCACTGCCGGAAACTTCAGGCCACTGGGGGCTGCAAGGCCTGTGGCATTGGCCACGGCTGCCATTTCAATCGCGCTTTTGGTGCCATCCAGAAAGCTGTTGAACATTTGCGCGTTCATGCCGCCTTTGGCTGCGTCCTCCGCCGTTAAACCATAGTGGTTCCACACGGTGTCAGGCGTGCTTTCATGGTAGGTGGGCAGGTACTTGGTGCCTTTGCCCGCGGCCACGACAGAAAAACCAGCGGCCCGCGCCCAATCCACCATTTCAAAAATCAGTGCAGGCTGGTCGCCATAAGCCAGTGAGTACACAATGCCAGCTTCATCGGCCTTGCGTTTCAGCAAGGGGCCTGCCAGTGCATCGGCTTCCACATTCACCATCACAATGTGTTTTTTAAATTCACAACAGGCCAGCACATGGGCAATGCCCACAGCCGGGTTGCCCGTGGAGTCGATGATGATGTCGACAAAGGGCGATTCAATCAGCTTCATGCCGTCGTCAATAATCGCGGTGTTGCCCTGTTTGGCGGCTTGTTCCAAGGAGTTGGCCGCATAGCTTTCTTCTTTCCAGCCCACATTTTGAAGTGCCGCTTTCGCCCGTGCCGGGGACAAGTCAGCAATGCCCACCATGTGAATGCCGGGCGTACGCGGTATTTGAGAAAGATACATAGAGCCAAACTTGCCCGCGCCAATCATGCCGACACGCAGGGGTTCGCCCTCAGCAGCACGCTGCTGAAGCTTGGAGAATAAATTCATGAAAGCCTTTTAGGTGGATGCAGTATTTGCCCACAGAATAACCCGTGCACACAGGCACGGAAAACCCGCAGTATCCCTAGGACAGGCAATTACCTCTCGCGCTGAACTGCATCCCGCAGGGCCTGCACACTGGGCACACCCGAGAAAAACTGTTCGCCTACCGCCAGCGACGGCACCGCTTGAATGCCAAGCTGTTTTGCATAATGCAAATCAGCATCGTGTTGCGCGTTGGCTAGAGGCGAGTTGACAAACTCATCGAGTTCGGCCGGGTTCAATCCCAGATTTGCAAGAATGTTTTTCAGTACCTGATCCTCACCAATGTTCAGGTTTTGCTGAAAAAACGCCTTCATCACGGCGGTCGTGTATTCGTTGCCCTTCCCCTGTTGCTTCGCATATTGCAGCCCCAAGAATGCTTTGCGTGTGTAAGGTTGCGGGGAAACCGTGGGCAGTTGAATGGGCACACCCAGGCGTTCGGCCATGGGGTACACCGACGCTTTCCACACCCGCGGGAGGTATTCATCCTCGGGCTTCAAGGTGGGTGTTGGGTAGGGTCGAAGCTCGAACGGCATCCACTCAATTTCGACTTCTAAACCCTCAATGGCTTTTTCGATGGTCGCTTCACCAAGCAGGCAGAACGGGCACACGAAATCGGTCCAGACCTGAATTTTGATGGGGGTGGTAGACATGGGGGTACTCCTGGTTTGAATGCTGCTAACTGCCGGCGTTAGTTTGCCATTTTGCAAGTTTGAACTCTGCTCATCGGATTGCAAGCAATACCTGTTTCTCAGTCAATATTACCTTAGAGTAGTGATGGCACATTAACGTTACAACGTTATAATGTTATGGCGCGTTAAAAGGAGTGTAACAGTGAGCAACCTGTCAAAAAGGTCGACAGTTTATTTTGACCCAGCCATACACCAAGCCCTTCGAGTCAAGGCAGCCAGTTCTCAACAATCGTTGTCGGAGCTGGTTGACGAGGCAGTGCGTCTTTTCATGAAAGAAGATCAGGAAGATCTTCAGACTTATTCAAATCGTTTGTCTGAGCCTGAAATCAGCTATGAAGCCTTGCTGAACGACTTGAAGAAGCATGGCAAAATTTAAAATAGTCTTCAAAAAATCTGTTGCCAAAGACTTGCGTAGTATTCCGAACCAAGACGTGCGAAAAATCCTTTCAAAAATTGATGGCCTCGCCATCAATCCCAGAGGAGAAGACTGCAAAAAACTCACTGGATCAGACCTGTATCGAGTGCGCTGTGGCGATTACCGAATTATTTATGAGATTAAAAACTCTGAATTGATTGTTACGGTAATCAAGGTCGGACATCGATCGGGGGTTTACAACACCAACTGAATCTTTGCACCTTAAGGCCCCTGCCGCGAGCCTCACTCACGTTCGTCTCTTGCACGGTCGATTCTCCCGGCTTTTCGCTCACAGGCGAAAAGCTTCGAATCCCCCACGTAAAGTCCGCAGGGACTTTGCTTCTCTCCCGCGCGGAAATGAAAAAAGCCCTGAACTCGGTTCAGGGCTTTTTGTAATTTCTGGCGGATAGAGGGGGATCTACAAACAACGCCAATGCTGCCTTTCAAGAACTGTCTAACGGTCAGACCCCTTATTGAACCCCTTATTTCAGTGCAATAGATTGGCTGACCAGCTATTCATCCTCAGCCTTCAGTAAGGCAATAAAACCCGGCGTGTCTATTTTTTCTGTGGGAACACGGGAACATTGGGAACAAATCGTTGAAACCGTTTACTGGCTTGTGTCTCGCTGTTCCCAAGGTATGCTGAAACTGTTCCCAACCCTATCAAGTGTTGGGAACAAAATCATGCACTGACTGGCTCAGCGGCTTTCAAAATTCGATACACAGAGGCAACACCAATACCAGTCAGCGTGGCTATTTCGTCATTGGTCAATGCCCCGGAGGCTTTCAACCGTAGTACTTCAGCGGCTTTCGCCTGGGCGGTGGGCTTACGGCCCTTGTACTTGCCCTGCTCTTTCGCCTTGGCTATTCCAACGGATTGGCGCTCTTTCATCAGCTCACGTTCCATTTGGGCCACGGATGCAATGATCGTCAAAGTCATTCGGCCAATGGCTGTGCCTGTATCCAGCTTCAGGTCGAGAATTTCCAACCCAGCACCAACCGCCTCTAAGCGTTCCTGAATGTGGCCAAGATCTTTGGTGGCACGACACAGGCGGCTCATCGTTGTTACCACCAAGCTATCCCCTGCCCTTAGCATGGCCAAGGCACGGTCAAACTCCGGCCGCTCCCCGGCCACCGCCGATACATGTTCAGCAATCACCAGGTCACAGCCATAGGCATTCAGGTCACTTACCTGTTTTTCAATACCTGCTACTTGGTCGGAGGTGCTTGTTCGTGCGTAACCAATTTTCATGATGCTGCCTTTATCACTGGGATCTAGGCTTTAATGATAGGCTATCAATAGGGTTATGTAAAGCATATTTTTGATAGACAACAGAGGCAAAGTGCCGACCAATCAATGGGGCTTGCCTATGTGGTAGACCGATCATCCGTTGATGAAATATGCTCTACCATTTGTAAAATCTTGAAAATTATTGATCAAGCGACTCCTTGCCACCAATTTTAGTGGCATTATTCGGGATCCATTAGGATAAGCTAATGTCTAAAAAAGAGAAGCTGCTGGCACGGTTGGTAGAACGACCAAAAGACATGACGTATGAAGAACTGGTCACAGTCCTTTCGCATTGCGGATTTGAGTTGTTGAAACCCGGCGCGTCTTCAGCTAGAAAATTCAAACACACTGAAACAAATGCAAAATTAAGTTTTCATGAACCTCACCCGACCAAGATAATTAAGCTTTACGTGATAGATCAGGTGATTCATAAACTTGAAGAAATGGGGTACCTGCAATGAAAAAACATCTTGAATACAAAGGCTATTTGGGATCTGTCGAGTTTAGCCTTGATGACAATTTGCTTTTCGGGAAGTTGCTATTTATAAACGATTTAATTTCTTATTCTGCTGAAACAGTAGCCGAGTTGAACGACGCGTTTAAACACGCGGTAAATGACTATTTAGAAACTTGTGCGGAACTTGGAGATCAACCCGATCTACCATTTAAAGGGTCATTGGGAATACGTCTAACCCCGGAGCTTCACCGCGAATGCGCTTTATCTGCAATTAAGGAAGATCTGTCTATCAATGAATGGATAAAGACCGCTTGCCAAGAAAAATTGAAGAATTTAACTAAACCTATATCGACAGCAATTAACTCTGACAAGCCGACCAAAGGAATCAAACCAGCATTGACACTGCTCTCTTTCGACTTGTCTGCCACCAGAGAGTTTTCCATGGATGAAGCTTACACACGCCATTAAAAAACTTTTTGGTGACTTTATAGGATTTTCGAAATGAAACTCAAGTTCCGACCAGTTGAGCTTGCAGAACTGAACTGCATTCAGAACATCAACCCAGAGCAATCCAAAAGAGGCAAGCTGGTGTACGAAGCGGGTGGTGAGGCGATATTAGAGGAAATTGTAGGGAAAAAGCTCTTGACTGTTAGATTCGCTCTGACACTGAAAGGCAAAGACTCGGACTCAGAAGATGATGCTTTTGTTGTGAAGTGCATTTATAAACAAAAGCTTGAAATGAGTGATGACGAAGGGTATGAGCCCGCAGAACTAAAAATCAAGCTTACACAAATCGCCGCGTCATTAAATACACTGGCTCACGAAAAGTGCACTGAAATGGCAAATGCGATGGGGTTCCCGGTAAAGCTCAGCCTAGGTGGAGTCTTACCAGACTCACTTCATATTGCAGATGACTTAGAGCTAGAGAAAATAAAGAAAAAACCCCAACGCAAATCTGCCAGAGCAAACAACAAAGCATAAAATCCGTGAGGTATTTTCTTTAAGCAGACATTACTCGTAATGCCAGACTGTCTCGAATGGTTTACATAAGAGCTGAATGACGTTCATGGCCATGAATCTACACACGGGTTATTCCTGCCCAAACACTTCCGGCTTGATCACGTAGCACCTGGTTAAGCTCAAGCCCGGAAGCCTTACTTTTTTATCCAACCGTGGGCGACCACCGCCAGGGGCAGCTTCACCCGCCTCAAGGTAACCCTTGTCATACAGCAACGTGGCCACGGCCCGTGGGTCGAACCCTCTGCACACTTCGTCACGGAACACGGTGGGCAACACGTAGTACTCCAAGGTAATGGCCTCATTGTCTTCAGCACCTACTTTATCCCCATGCTCTCGGAATTCATCTTGGTGGGTTTCAATGGCCTTACCATTGGCTGAAATACGTTTCTTGAACCCGGCTCGATTCAACACGTTCGGGGCGTGGTCATCGTTCACCCTGTGCCACCATTGAAAGCGGGCATTGTGCACAGATAGGAAGGCACGCACGGCCTCAATCATGTCCCTGTGTTCAGACAGTTCAATGGTGCCCCGCTTGTCCAGCCACGACTCAAAACAAATCTTTGCCGCCCACTCTGCATCACCCTTTTCCCAATCGGTCAGCCCCATGGCGGTGGCGTACTCACCGGCAGCGGCGGCAATCGTAAACCGCTTCGCAACCCTGAACACCTGCCCCACCGCTTTGGCTGGAACCCATTCACTCACCAGTCTGTCTGCATGTGCACCAATCAAAGCCGCAGCGGTTGCCGGGTCTTCACACACCTTCTGCACAAAGGCCCGACCTGCATGGCCGAAATCAGTGGCAGCGGCAGTGGTTAACGCCTTTGCAAACTCAGCGGCTTGGCCATAACCCTGAATACTTTCAAATCCACCTGAACCACCCTCGACCGCAAACGGAATATCAGCCACCCGCAGCTCTTGGCCAGCATGGGCTTTCTTGCCCACTTCTGCCATTTTGTCCTTCAGGGGCTGTTCACCTGTACTTATGAACAGCACACGCCAGCGCAATGCAGGTCGAAGGGCAACCTTGGAAGACATACGTTCCCGGCCAGCCCCGTTGGCCAGCATGTAAGCCGTGTCACCCACTGTGCGTGAATCCGCTTGGCCAAGTTCATCGAGAACCAACAAGGTGTCGGAATGGGCAGCGGCTACCGCCTCCAAGGCATTGTCTGTTGCCCGCCATTGGCGTTTGAAATCAGGCGAACCCCATACCGAACTGGCCACATTGATGGTGGTGCTTTTGCCGCTTGAACTGTTGCCGGTGAAATGGAAACCACCAGACTCTACGCCTGTGGGCTTAAGCAGTGGGCCGGCGAATGCACAGCTAATTGCAAACATCAGGCGGCTGTTACCGGCACTCAGGCGGCTTACGTTGTCCCGCCAACTCTCCAAGCTGCCACGGGTTTCAAACAGGTTTTTGCGTAGCACCTCGCACTGGTAAATTACTTGCTCATCACCTTGGCCATAGGTGGTGTCTGGAAGCACAAACTGGTTGTCGTACCAACCCACCTGTTCAACGCATCGGAATGTCACCTCTCCACCAGACTCAGCAATGTATTGGTGAAGCAGGTTTTTCGGGGCTGCACCTGGTGCAATTGATAGACCCATGTCGAGAAGTGCCTCACGATAGGCGGCACCATCACCAGCCAGCAAGCGGCGGGGCATTGACCATGTGTGCATATTCCCCAATGGGTCTGGCCATTCCAGAAGAAAGCCCCAGCTCGAATCATTCTGGTCACGGGTAAGGCCACGCACATGCAGCTCACTGCACACACGAATAGGCCGCTTGGGTTCGCCATGCTCATCCACCCCGTGATAGAACACACCTTCTGCATTCACCTTGAAGCGCCCACCATACGTTTTGGGTTTTCGTGGCTTTTTTGCGGTCGGGGAAGCCGTGGCAGGTGTACCAGTATTACCACCCGTGGCCGTATTCGTGGCTGTGGTGGCTGAATCAGCAGTGGCACTGCCCTGCACTGGCGAACCCTCAGCCCCTTGGCCATGTGTCGGTGGTTCTGGGTTCTTTGGATCATTCAAAGCCGCTTCAAGCTGCTGTTTCACCACCGCCAAACCGGCACGCACATGTAAATCGTTGAAATCGCTTTCCTTGGGTTCAAGCCCTTGGGGTGAGCACCAGTAACCACCCACCTCAGTGGCGGCACTGTGGGCAGCATTCAGGCCCGGATTGCGGCTAGTTTTCTTGAAGGTGGCTTGATCATCATCAGCACAGAACATAAGCCTGTGGTTTGGGTACTTGGCCCGTATGGCCTTGGCTACCTTGGCCATGTTGCCACTGTCTACACACATCACCGTGGGCAAGCCTGTTGCCTCATGAACCGTAGCGACGGTGGCATAGCCTTCACCGATCAGAATCCAACCAGGTGCAGTTTCATCAGGCTTGGCCAGCCAGTGCATGGAGCCCGATTTTCTGGACTCCTTCAACACAATTTTATCGGTGGCTATGGGTGAATCGCCCGGCTTCCACTTGCATGGGTAAATGGTTTGCAGGCTCCACACGGCCCCGTCCACATCCGTCAACGGTACCAGTATGCATTGGTCCCCATGCTTGTACGCCTCACCCATCAGCTCAACAATCTTGGGTGCCGGGTCCACAAACCGCACACCGTGGGATTGAATCATCTTGCGCACCAGGTACGGGCTTTTGCCATCTGCATAGCCACCATTGAAACGCCGCTGTGCCTCTATGGCCTGTTGGCGTTCCTTTGCTTCACGGGCTTCATTGGCGGCTTGCTGTAGTGCCTTACGCTCACGGTCACGCCGTTCACGTTCTTCAGGTGGAATGGGTGCGGCCTGCATGTCTTCACTGGGCACCCAGCCAGCGGCCTTGGCCATGTCGAACACAGTACCGATACCCACACCAGCCCCAGTCGCTTTGAAGCTTTTCCAGCGGGCTTTGGCAGCGGATTCAGAATAGTTATCTGCCCCACGTGACCATTCATCCCAAACGGAAAAGCCAGCCTCACCAAGGGCCTGCTTCACGCCCATGCCGACCTTCACCCATGTGTCTTGATCGGTGGGGTCAATACACCGAAGTGCAGCGGCTACGCTTGCATCTGTGGGTTCAACAAATATTTTCTTTGTCATTCTCAAACCTTTGGGCAAAACTTGCCCCTGACCATGAAGCGGCCAAAAATTTTCATTCAGGGTTTAATTGCCAGCCACCGCCACAGGGCTACACAGCACATGGGCGGTGCTTGGGTTCAGCCAGGACCAGCCTTTACCTTTGGTGAATTGGTTGCATGCGTCTGCTCTACAAGCCTTTCCATTGAGGCTTCGCACAGCACCTTGGCCTCGTGGCACAACCTACCCAAGGTGATAATGCCGCCATCGATATGTTCATCCCCACCGTTTGCACTTGATCGGTCTAGGACAAGCCACATAAGATTCAAGGCGTTGCTTAATCGATAGATTGCACTGCTGATCAATTCACTTTCACTTGCATCAGGATTAACTACGAGGCCGGGGGCTGGATTCTCATTCACGCCTGGTAGATTGGCCTCATCTCCGGGAAAGTCTGCACCTCTTAGATCACGCATCACATTCTTCATGGCTGCACCTCAATGTTCAGGGGAACTGTTTTAATTACCTCGGCGTGTTTATTAAGCTCATCCTTTGAGCAGACAACAAAGCCCACCCAATCATTTGAAAGGTGCTCACCTAATTCGGCAAGCATGGAAGCATTGCTGTACTTGTCTGGGTCCATTGCTTTAATTGCGCTGAACAGGTTTGCCAGCTGCATGAAATACCAGTGGACCGTATCGAAGGAATTTGCCCCATCTGTGCATGCAATAACCGCCCATTCACGGATAGCTGCCGCTTGGTCCAATGTTGTGGCCATGACCTTTGTTTTGGCTTTACGCATGTTGTTCTCCTTTTGAAGTGCTTTGAAACCCGCTTGATTCAGCATTCTTGACAAACATGACCATCACACCCACTTCATGGGCAACCTGAGCCCATGACATGAACAGGGATGAATACTCAGGGGCAACATTCAAAAGGGTTTGGTTTTCGCCCATGATCACCAGGCTATCTGCGAGCATATGCAGCCGTTTGCATGCCTCGGCCAGGACCTGCTCAGGCTCGGCGGTAGGAATGATTTGAACCACTGGTGAGCCTTCGGGCATGAAATCGAGCGTTGTGATTTGACTCATGAATCAGCCCTCCTTGCGCATGGCGGTGGCGGCGCTGTTCATCACCAGTTCTTCGACGGTAGCCACGAAATCAGCCCAGTTGCGATTCAGAACCGGGTCAGCAATCAGGCGTTGATACTCGCGTACACCGTCATACAGGCCACGCATGAAAACAGAGGCATTGGCCACAGGCTCTTCAATGGCACAAGGCGGGTTTGTGGTTTCGAACACGGGCCCAAGCACGTGCAGAATCAGATCATCATCAAGGGTGTGGTTCAGGCCAGCCATGAAGCCATGGCAATACGCAAGCGGCTTGGTACCGGGGCGCAACCACTGGGGTTTAGAGAGGTCTGAATTAAATGCAGGCATGTTGCCTCCTATACGTTACTTGAGAAGTTACCCAAGGGAATGGGCGGGGGTCTCTCACGGCTGTATAGGTCGCCGCCGGGTCCTTACGGATACCCGAACCCCCATTGACGAACGGAAGCACAATCACGCAACGACCAAAATGGTGAATGCGTGAATACGCCACCGTCTTTGAGACGGGGGAACGAAAAAGCCGTGCCGACTTTCGAACACCATCACCCGAGGGGACAATGCTTGGAAAGGCGGCACGGCCTTTCCTATACATTTTGAGAGAAACTCGAGCGTACTTCATCTGTTCACCCTTAGCAAGCATGGCGCAATGCACCTGGTCGATTTTGAGGTGCAGAAGACACATGCAACTGGGCTACATCAAGGTCATATAGGCGAAGTATGTAGCCGCTGTTTTCATCACCTTCAAGCCTTGGCAAAGGTAGAAACTCCGGGGCTTGGCCAAGTGCTGCACTACATGCCAAATGAAGGTGACTCATCCACTGTTCAGGGGTGAACTCAGTTCGAATGTTGACAGCTCGCAGCCCATCTTTTTCGTACCACAGCGTGGGGCGAATCAGCATATCAAACCCATCATGCATGGCCTTGGCTGTGGCAGCGGCCAATAGGTTTGAACCACGTAAAAGACAAACCACGGACGCACTGGCCACAGGGCTTTGAGTCAACAGGTTCACCGCATTTTCAAAGCGTGTAAGCAGTTGCCTCAGCTCGTTGATATGCGTCCACAAACTAGCCTCTGAACGATCAGCGGCACACCTGTTAAAGCTTGCGAAGGCACAGTCCAACCATGCCGCACAATACAGCCCCGCAAGGGCTTGAATAAGCTGCTGACGTGCTAGGTTATCAGGTATGGCCAACAACACACCAGGTACAACGAAACGCCGGGGCTGGACAGCATTGCCAAGGGCGAACGTACCGCAGTCTTCGAACGGTAAGCGGTAATCGAATAGCATGGCCTCAGGGCTATGTAAATCAGGGTAGGCAAATTCACTCAACCGCATGCCACGGAACTGGCCGTGCACCCCGCCAACTTCGGTAAAGGCGCGAACCATTGCATCCGAAATGTGAGCGGGGCCTTCAGTCATGAGCAGCCCCTGAACCAATTTGGCGTGCAGCTTGTGCGGCGGTGGCTTGGCTATTCAGCCAGTTCTCGACATCGACAGCTCGCCACATCCTGACTTTGGCACCCACAGAAACATGTGGCTGGGGAAAATCACGGCCACGAATCCAACGCCAAATCGTTGATGAATCCACGCCAAGCAGTGCACACAACATTGCCATGTGTAACAGCGGGGCAACTTGAGTACCAGCAAGATTGACGAACCCTACTTGGGACACCTCATTCTTGCTGCTTTCGTTATGGGCATTTAAAGACATTTTGTTTCTCCATATTCAATCAGAGGCAGTGAAGCGCACTGCCGTGTGATCGAATAATGTAAGAAACTAACGGATCAAAACTATGGACAAAAATCCAATAATTTTTCCATTGACACCGAGAACCTACTGTGTATTGAAAAGCTTCTTTTTTTCGAGTTGAAATTTGTTATAGGTCAAAAACAATTGCTTGGTTTTGTACGCAACAACATCTCTTCGATATTGGGGAAGAGTCTCCCGTTTATCTTTTGAAACCGCTTTTTTGATTGAATCCACGTTACCAGGGATCATTTCCGCCATGACCTCGTAAACGAGGGTAGCTTTGAGCTTTTTTTGCTCTTCCCTGCGCAGGGTAGACAATTGTGCAGACGTTGCCTTGCCTAGTTCAAACTTTTTTTCTGCCTGGTTAAATAGTTTTGCGTATGCCTCCTTCAATTCTGATAAGGGAATTGATTCGGCTGATTTACCGTAGTAAGCCATGTAGCGAGCCCGCCAAGCGTCTTCTTCACATAAGTTGAGACTTGACTTCATAAACCATTTAAACAAAGTTTCACGGCCACGTGCCTGATACGGTTCATCCGGCGACGGCTCGGCATCAGTGGCGTTACTAAGTTCAACCTTGAGGCGAAGATTTAGATTGATTTGATAAATAATTTCATCCAAAAACCATGACCGCTCATACCACTGCGTGGCTATATTGAAGCTCAAAACCCACTCATCCCTTAATGCCCTTAACCGGCTTAAGAAATCGTACTTGTCTTCTTCTGCATGCCAGGAACAAAGCTGGCGAGTTGCCGTGGCCAGAGACTGGAACGCTTCATAAATCGCAAATAAACTGAACCACGCGGCGATGTTACTGGCCTCGAAAGACCTCGCAATCTCTTTCCCTTTTGGCCCCGACTCATAGGTGGCTCGTAAGAGGTAACGAGGCAGAACAACGCCATTTGATTGAAACTGAAGTGCGTCCAGAGGGTGGTCTTCTATCTGTAATTCAGAAATAAACCTTTCCCACGCATTGATTGAGCCATCATCAAAATCATCCGAAAACACCCTGCACCACACACAATAGGCGCGGTGCAATTGTCTGGCTATCGGCATTACAGCATCCTCTTGTTCCTTAAATTTTCCTTTTTGAAAATTCATAATCCCGAGATGATCGGCACGAAAAATTTTTTCCCAAAGTGCCATACACTTCGCTAGCTTGCTTTTAATCCAAATACGGTGGGCACTAGGCTCGGGGCTGCTGTCGATGCAAGTTGAGCTAAGGATACTTTTGACTAGATCAGTGAATCGCTTTGCATCAAATTGAAAGACGTTTGGGCATTCGCAGTCATTGCCATCTACCCACTCGAATAGCTGTTCTAGGGTGGCAGGGCCTTGTGCAAAGTCAAACGAAGGCATGACGGTAGCTACTGGCATACCCGCCAAGCTATTCCTATTGTGACCAAACAGACTCCAGTCGGAACCCTGTCCATCATTTGACATTTCAAGCCATTCCTTGCGCCTTCGAACCAATGGAAGCAGACCAACCTTTGGAAGGGCAAAGATGTTCGCACCGTCGTGCTAGGTCTGGAATCTGAGGCTATCACGAATGCAACGCATTGCAACGGAGTGAATTGGATTGTGACTTATGTGGCGGTGGCGTTGTGCATTCACAGGTGACTACCTAACAGCCCACAAGATGTGCAGCGGTAACCACGCTGACTACCCAACTTGAAAACGAAAATTGAAAAATTTCCACCCGCCCGGAAGATGCGCAAAGAAAATTCATTTGCGATTTTTTTAAGCCAAGAACAGGGGCAATACGGTGCAATCAAGGGGTGGCATTCCGGCCTTGGTTACCAATAAATGCAGGCTATTGACTACCAAGTGGTAACCGAAGTGGCTACCGTTTTCAAAACTTTGTGAGCCGTTGCAAATTGAGGTTCGCATTACCCTTACTGGCCAGAACGCCCGGAAGGACCCGTGAAATAAAGGGACTACCTTCCACCAGGTGAACGATGAACAACTGAAGGCCGTACCCAACTTGTTCCCATGTTCCCAAAAATGTTCCCAAGAAAATTATATATATTGGGAACATTGGGATCGTTTATTCATGCGGCTTTCCGTCTGTTTTGCTGGGTTGTTCCCAGTGTTCCCAGAATTTTTAAGCCTTCCGGCATTTTCTACTCCCCCCCTCCAAAACCAGTACGCACATAAAAAGCATGGGGACGGCGGTCTACAGTCCAAAGGCACCAACTTTTACCCCCTCCCCCTATTCATTTCGCGGTTGTGTACGTGAAGGTAACGAAGCGGTCTACACCTACCAGCTTGTAGAGATTCAGACACCCCCTACCCTTGGCAAGCGGTCACCGTTGCATGCATGAAGGCTAGGGGCATACCACCTGGCTACTGGCGGCACACCTACAGTTCAATACTTGGTTTTGTGGGCGCAAGTGGGGCCTCTGCCCCGCCCCAACCGGCGGCACCGTTCAGGCTTTCTTAACCAACTTGTGCACGCCTCCAGCCTGTTCACCGTCTATCTTGTCAGTGGTCACAAAGTCGCCCCACTGCTGCATCAAGGTAAGCCGCTGTTCTACATACACAGCATGGTTGTATGCCTTGCGTACCCTGTCACCTTCTTGATGAGCAAGGCTTACCTCAACCACATCAGGCCGGAAGTTATGTTCATTGGCCCAGGTGGAAAAGGTGGAGCGCAACCCGTGAATGGTGGTCTGCCCTCGATAGCCCAGCCGGTCAAGCAGTTGAAGCATGGCAGCGTTTGAAAGGGGTTGTTGGTCATCATTGGGGCTGGGGAATAGGTAGGGTGTTCCCAGCTTAAGCATGCGTTCTGCTAGGTGCACTGCATGGCTTGATAGGTAGACAGTGTGGGGCCGCTTGGCCTTCATGCGCTCGGCGGGAACTACCCACAACCCACGCTTCAAATCCAGTTCATCAGGCACCAAGCCGAGTACCTCGCCTGTGCGGCAAGCGGTAAGCATTACCCACTGAATGCAACGGGCGGCCCCCGCCTCCGATACCTCTAGTCCACGGTAGAACGTTCGAGCCTGCGCCCATGGCAATGACTTGAAGTGCTCTACTATCTTGGCCCGTGATGGTGCTTTAACCTGCTTCTGCACCGCCGCTACTGGGTTCGTTGCCACAACCTCTTTGAACACCAACTCATCAAATACAGCCCGCAACCGCTGAATAACCCGCCTACCTGTCTCAGGCGTTTGATTAACAACCGCTTGGACTACCTCCAACAATTCGCCCTTGGTTACATCAGCCACGGGCAGCTTTCCTAGCTTGGGAAACACATGGCGTTCAAGGGTGCCAATCCACTGGGCTGCATGTTTCTGGTTCTTTGCTGTGGGTTCAATCTTGGTTTCGTGGTACTGCCTGCATGCCGCCGCCAGCGTAAGAGCCTGCCTTGCTGCCTCAGCCTTGGCCAACTGCTGAACCTCGACTATTTGTTGGCGTTCCTGTTGGCGCACATTCAATGGGTCCAAACCCTCGGCTTTCTGAACTTCCATGCGATCACGCATCCGGCGGGCTTGCTCAATGCCAACAACCGGGTACTGGCCAAGGCTGGCCTCTCGGGTTGAGCCATTGAAAGTGTAGCGATACACCCAAGCCTTTGAGCCTGAATTCTTCAATACCAAGCGAAGGCCCCCGCCGTCCATTAGCGGAAAGTCGGTCTGCTTGGCCTTGCGAACCTGAAGGTCTTTAAGTCGATTGCGAGAGGTGTTACGAGTCTGCTTAGGATTGGTCATTTGCAGCACGAAATAAAGACATAAAACACCAGTGTAACCGGGCTTTTCTGGACCCCTTATTAGACCCCTTATTTGTGTGCGATTGATTGCATTTGATCGACTCGTATTGCAATACTTGCAGGCGTAAAAAAACCCGCCTAGATCGTTATCTGAAGCGGGTTTCGCTACTTTTTGCAACGCATTAACACGGATTGCAATAGTATGTTCTGGCGGAGAGAGGGGGATTCGAACCCCCGATAGGCTATTAACCTATACACGCTTTCCAGGCGTGCGACTTAAACCACTCATCCATCTCTCCGCAGTAAGCGCGAGAGTATAGCAAAGAATCGCCTTGGGTATCCAGTGCATTCTCTCGGCATCACACTTTTCCTTCCGATTCGGGCAGCCGCAATACACGCATTACAGCGGGTGCTTCGTCTTTGCGCCCACCCAACAGGGAGGCAACCACCATGGCCAATGCGCTTAAAGGAATGGTAAACACACCACTGGCCACGCCGCTCAAACCCCCAATTTGCACGGCATCCAGATTAAACAGAGCCATGAACGATGAATTGGTCAGCGCAAGGCAAAGGCTTGAACTGAGAAACCCGGTGCCCATGGCCCACAAGGCCCCACGGCGGGTAGCACCGCTCCAGAAAATACCAGCCACCAGTGGCACAAACAGGCTTGAGGCTGCCAAAGCAAATGCAGAGCCCACCAAGACCACAATATTGCCCGGCTGCAAACTGGTGATCCAGGCGGCCATCAGCGCTGCGCTCAACAACGCAATTTTTGACATGGTCACCCTGCGCTGTGCGGTGGCCTCGGGGTCGAGCACCCGGTAATACAGGTCATGCGACAAACTGCCTGCAATCGCCAGCAACAGGCCATCGGCGGTCGACAATGCGGCAGCAAGGCCACCCGCAGCAATCAAGCCTGATAGAAAAAACGGCATGCCCGCAATTTCAGGCGTAATCAACACCAAAATATCGGGGCTCAAACCGATTTCTGCAAACTGAACCACACCATCCTGGTTCACGTCCTGCAAGGTGGCCAGCCCGGGAGTTACCCGCGACCACGCTGCAATCCAGTTAGGAATCTCGTTGTAACTCAATCCCACCAGGTTTTCGTACACCACCACCTTGGCGATCACACTTAACCAGGGCGAAGCCAGATAAATCACCAAAATACAACCCAAGGCAAACACCACCGACCACCGGGTTTGTGACGCATTCGGTGTGGTGTAAAACCGCATAATGATGTGGGGCAATGCAACGGTCCCACACATCAGGGTAAAAGCCACCGCCAGAAAACTGATCAAGGCCCGGGAATTCGACAAGCCGGAATCGTCTTTGACCGACCCAAAATGCGGCACGCTGGCTTTCACCTTGTCCAGGTAACGCTGCTTTTCCTGACTCCATTTGCGTTTGGCATCTTGGGGGTCTTTGGGGTAGCTGGTCAGCACCCGCTCGGCTGCTTTGATTTCTTGAAACGTCGAGCCGTCGTAACGCGCCAGTTCCAGGTTTTTACGGCGTGCCTCATAGCCTTCCGCCCAAGATGAAGGCAGGGTATCAATCAACAACTGGTAACGATCCGCTTCCCGCAGGTACACACTGCGCACCTCGGCTTCCGCAGGGTCGGCAAAAAATTTACGTTCCTGCGCCCGCACATACTCGGGAAAACTGGTGGGGCCACCATCCACAAAACGCTCGGTGTCACCTTTGCCGGTAAACCCGATCAAGGCCACCACGCTCACCATCATGGCGACGATCATTACAATGTATTGCGCAACTGCGGTCCAGGTTACCGCCCGCATGCCACCCAAGAAAGAGCACACCAAAATGCCGGCAAGTCCGAAGAACACACCGATACCAAACTCGACACCGGCAAAGCGCGACGTAATCAAACCCACCGCGTAAATTTGCGCAATCACGTACACGAAAGAAATACTCACGGTGATCAATACACAAATCAGGCGCACTGCCCTGCCCTTGTCAGGTCCGGCATAACGGGTGGCCAAAAAATCGCCCACTGAAAAAAACGCGAATTTGCGCAGGTAAGGTGCAATCAGCAAGGCAATCAGCACAAAACCGCCTGTCCAGCCCACCAGCAAGGCCAAGGCTTCAAAACCACTGTAGAACAAGGTGCCCGCCACCCCCAGAAAGGAGGCCGCACTCATCCAGTCGGCAGCTGTGGCCATGCCGTTGTACACCGAGGGTACGGTGCGCGAGGCCACAAAGTACTCGTGCATGTCCGAGGTGCGGCTGAGCAGGCCGATCACCGCATAAGCACCCAGCGTGACGAAAATGAAAAAGTAACCAATCCACTGCCGGCCTATGCCGTAGTCCTCCATAATGGCGGCGCCGGCAATGCACACCAAAAAGCCGAAGGTAAGCACCGAGAAAAACCGGGTCAGGCTGAGCGTGAAACTCATAAATTTACTCCCGGTGACTTGATTGTTTCAAACGAAAAAAACCAGTCCACCGAAGTGGAACTGGTTTTCAGGATTGCCAACACTTCCCGGTTCAAGGAAGGGGCCGGTTCAATTAAAGCGGCTTGCCCAATTGATCCAGAATGGCCGGGTTCTCCAGGGTGGAGGTGTCTTGCGTAATTTGCTCACCTTTGGCCAGGCTGCGCAACAAACGACGCATGATTTTGCCTGACCGTGTTTTGGGCAGGTTGTCGCCGAAACGAATTTCCTTGGGCTTGGCGATCGGGCCAATGTCTTTTCCAACCCAGTTGCGCAAGTCCATGGCCAGTTTCAGCCCGGCTTCACCCGTAGGGCGATCACCCTTCAACACCACAAAAGCCACAATCGCTTCACCGGTCAATTCGTCAGGGCGACCCACCACTGCGGCCTCGGCCACCAATTCGTTGGCCACCAGAGAGCTTTCAATTTCCATGGTGCCCATGCGGTGTCCCGAGACGTTCAGCACATCGTCGATTCGACCCATGATGGTGAAATTACCGCTGTCCTTGTCGCGCACAGCGCCGTCACCGGCCAAGTACAACTTGCCGCCCAATTCTTCAGGGAAGTAGCTCTTCTTGAAACGCTCGGGATCGCCCCAAATGGTACGGATCATCGAAGGCCATGGTCGCTTCACCACCAAAATGCCGCCCTGGCCGTTGGGCAAATCACCACCCACTTCGTCCACCACCGCCGCCATGATGCCGGGCAGTGGCAATGTGCATGAACCAGGCACCAGGGGTGTGGCACCGGGCAGTGGCGTGATCATGTGGCCACCGGTTTCGGTTTGCCAGAAGGTATCAACGATAGGGCACTTTTCGCCACCCACATTCTTGTAGTACCACATCCAGGCTTCCGGGTTGATAGGCTCGCCGACTGAACCCATCAAGCGAAGGCTCGACAGGTCATAGCTCTTGGGGTGTACTTTTTCATCAGACTCACAAGCCTTGATCAATGAACGAATCGCTGTGGGTGCGGTGTAAAAAATGGTGGCACTGTGGCGCTGGATCATTTCCCAGAAACGGCCAGCATTCGGATATGTGGGCACGCCCTCAAACACGATTTGCGTAGCACCCACAGCCAATGGGCCATAAGTAATGTAGGTGTGGCCGGTAATCCAGCCAATGTCGGCCGTACACCAAAACACATCATTGGGCTTGATGTCGAATGTCCACTTCATGGTGAGCATGGCCCACAGCAAATAACCAGCAGAACTGTGCTGCACACCCTTGGGCTTACCGGTAGAACCTGAGGTGTAGAGAATAAACAGTGGGTGCTCGGAATCCACCATTTCAGGCGCACACACATCACTTTGCTTGTCAGCCAACTCGTGCATGTACACATCCCGGCCAGCCTGCATGCCCACATCTGCACCTGTGCGTTTGTACACAATTACATTCTTCACAGCGTCGCAGCCACCCAGGCTTAGCGCTTCATCCACAATCGCTTTCAGGGGCAACTGCTTGCCACCGCGCACTTGTTGATCGGCAGTGAACACCGCCACCGCACCTGTATCCACAATACGGTCTTGCAAGGCCTTGGCCGAGAAACCGCCAAACACCACGGAGTGGGTTGCACCAATACGCGCACAGGCTTGCATGGCCGCAACACCTTCCACGCTCATGGGCATGTAAATAACAACACGGTCGCCTTTCTTCACGCCCAGGCTTTTCAGGCCGTTGGCAATGCGGCTTACCTTGGCCAGCAATTCCTTGTAAGTCACCTTGGTCACTTCGCCGCCATCGGCTTCAAAAATCAAGGCAACCTTGTCACCCAAGCCAGCATCCACGTTCTTGTCCAAACAGTTGGCAGAAACATTCAATTCGCCACCAGTAAACCATTTGTAGAATGGGGGGTTGGATTCATCCAATACCTGGTTGTAAGCCTTTGCAAACTGCAGGTTTTCTTTGGCCAAACGAGCCCAAAAACCTTCGAAATCCGTTTCAGCTTCTTTGCACAAGGCTTTGTAAGCGTCCATACCGCCAATTGCGGCGCTGCGCTGCCAGTCAGCACTGGGCTGAAACACACGCGTTTCGTGTGACACTGATTCGATCGATGACATCCTGTCCTCCAAGGGTTACTTAGTTTTCTATTAATTTAGTTTGCATAAACAATAGGCAAAAGCTCTTACTCTCACCTTACACCATGGCGCACCACAGCAATTCGCGTTCCAGCTGAGCGCAAGTAGCACCGGTGTAGTTTGGTTCTGCTATAGTTTCCGCCATTACCCGATTAACCATTGCTGCACCGCACACCTGTCACAAAATGGAACAACACACCAAACAACCCATTCCGCTTCTGGCCCGAATCATTTTCTCAAGTCGCTGGCTGCAGTTGCCCCTTTACCTCGGTTTGATCGTTGCCCAAATCGTCTACGTGTATCACTTTTTGATCGAACTTTGGCACTTGGTGGGTGGCACTGCCAGCCATCAACTCGACGAAACCGGCATCATGCTGATCGTTTTGGCGCTCATCGATGTGGTCATGATATCGAACCTGCTGATCATGGTCACCGTGGGCGGTTATGAAACCTTTGTCAGCCGCATGCGGCTTGAAACCCACCCAGATCAACCCGAGTGGCTGGATCACGTCAACGCCTCGGTGTTGAAAGTAAAACTGGCCATGGCCATCATCGGCATTTCCTCCATTCACTTGCTGAAAACTTTCATCAACGCTGAGCAGTACGACACCAAAACTATCGTGGCCCAGTCCGCCATTCACGTCATTTTCCTGCTGTCTGCGGTTGCAATTGCCTGGTGTGACCGACTCATCTCGCAACCAGCCCACGGCAAAGCACATTAAAATAAGGGGCTCAGCACCCAATTTGATCAGGAGCAGTTCATGACCACCATCAAGCAAGAAGACTTCATCAGCTCGATCGCCGATGCCTTCCAATATATTTCTTATTACCACCCGCTTGATTACATTCAAGCCTTGGGCAAGGCCTATGAGCGCGAGGAAAGTGCTGCTGCCAAAGATGCGATTGCGCAAATCCTGACCAACAGCCGCATGTGCGCCGAAGGCAAACGCCCTATTTGTCAAGACACCGGTATTTCAGTGGTGTTCCTGAAAGTGGGCATGAATGTGCGTTGGGAATCGACCATGAGCGTAACCGACATGGTGAATGAGGGTGTGCGCCGTGCTTACCTGCACCCCGACAACAAACTGCGCGCCTCGGTGCTGCTCGACCCGGCCGGTGCCCGCAAAAACAGCAAAGACAACACCCCCGCCGTTATTCACTATGAAATAGTGCCCGGCGACGATGTTGAGGTAATTTGCGCAGCCAAAGGTGGCGGCTCCGAGAACAAATCAAAAATGGTCATGCTCAACCCCTCTGACTCCATCGTGGACTGGGTACTGAAAACCGTACCCACCATGGGTGCAGGCTGGTGCCCCCCGGGTATTTTGGGCATTGGTATTGGTGGCACGCCCGAAAAAGCGATGCTGCTGGCCAAACAAAGCCTGATGGCCCCTTGCGACATTCATGAACTGCTGGAGCGCGGCCCCAGCAACCGAATTGAAGAATTGCGCCTGGAGCTTTACGACAAAGTGAATTCACTGGGTATTGGTGCGCAAGGCCTGGGTGGCCTGACAACCGTGCTGGACGTAAAAATTCTCGACTACCCCACACATGCCGCGTCTTTGCCAATCGCAATGATCCCGAATTGTGCCGCCACACGTCACGTGCATTTCCATTTGCATGGCGATGGCCCAGCCAAGCTTGAAGTGCCAAACCTGGCTGACTGGCCACAGGTAAGCTGGACTGCCGACACCGAGAAAAGCAAGCGTGTGAACCTGGACACGCTAACCCCGGAAGAAGTGGCCAGCTGGAAACCCGGTCAAACCTTGCTGTTGAACGGCAAAATGCTGACCGGCCGCGACGCTGCCCACAAACGCATCGCCGACATGTTGGCCAAAGGTGAAAAATTGCCGGTGGACTTCACCAACCGCGTGATTTACTACGTGGGCCCTGTCGACCCGGTGCGCGACGAAGCTGTGGGCCCAGCCGGCCCCACCACCGCTACGCGCATGGACAAGTTCACTCGCATGATGCTGGAAAAAACAGGTTTGATCGCGATGATCGGCAAAGCCGAGCGCGGCCCGGTTGCGATTGAGGCAATTCGTGACAACAAATCAGCCTATCTGATGGCTGTGGGTGGCGCGGCATACCTCGTGTCCAAAGCGATTACCAATGCGAAGGTGGTCGGCTTCGAAGACCTGGGCATGGAGGCCATTTACGAGTTCGAGATCAAGGACATGCCGGTCACAGTGGCCGTGGACAGCACCGGTATTTCCGTGCACAACACCGGCCCGAAAGAGTGGCAAGCCAAGATCGGAAAAATTCCAGTCAGCGTGGCTTAACCATCCACCACAGCTAACCCACGCTGGTCTTGCGCCACCATCTTGGCATGGCGCAGGCCAGCACCGCAATTGTCAGCAAAACCGACACCTCAAATCCATACAAGGTGTCGCCGGCATAGCTGCCAGCACCGGATGCTGGCCAGCTTTCCACCGCCGCTTTTACCGTCGAATCAATAGAATCGATAGGCTGGGTGTAGCTAGGCACCAAGGCTGCCAATACTTCCGCATCGCTCAACTGCATGGCCAAATTATTGAAGGTGCCCGAGAAATCCTCGGCCACCAGGCTTTGCTCACCGGCCTTGATTTTTGCGACCCGCAAGGTGCCCTCGGGGTGTTGAATGCTTTTGGTTTCGCCAAGTAAAAATGAAGCGCCCGACACAGGATCGTGCCCCAAGCCCAACACCAACTGCGCGCCGAACAAATCTGCCTGCAGTTCCATCTCGCGCATCAGCCTGGAATAATCGCGTTTCATGTCCGGGGACAACATGAATTCATCGAACGTGGAAACAATCCCGTACTGCTGTTGAATCTCAATGGTTTTATCAGGATGTTTCAAAACAAGGTGACCGTACTCATGCGCGATCAAAAAAACCAACTGATCACTGTTCATGAACTTGATTCGATCTAGCCCAATGCTTAAATTTGCGGCACCTTGTTCGTCTATCCAAGTACCCACCATGGTGCTGTTCTGAATAAAGTGAACCTGCGTGGGCACACCATTGAAAAAATGGTTGTCGAACAACACGCTGAGCTTGAGTACTTCCAGCGAATGATTTGCCATTCAGTAGCCCTCCCTGAAACGGCCAGTGACAAACCATTAAAACACGTTTTAAAACACACCACAAAACTGAAACAAGCCCGAATTTCCTGGTCTGTTTTCAAGCTTCCCTGGTGTGCTTCGTTCACGCCATTGCGTTCTTGATTTGCGCAAGTGCGGTGGGGTCTTCAATGGTGGTCATGTCGCCTGGGTCCCGGCCTTCGCACACCGCCTGAATTGACCTGCGCAGCAATTTGCCGGAACGGGTCTTGGGCAACACATTCACAAAGTAAACGCGCGCGGGCCTGGCCACTGCGCCCAACTGGGAATCCACCACCTTCATGATCTCGGCCTCCAGTGTTTTGGCTTGTGCCGCGTTGACTGCGTCAGCCGACTTCAAAATGGCAAACGCCACAGCCACCTGCCCCTTCACCTGATCGGCCACACCCACCACGGCCACTTCCGCCACCGCGGAGTGAGAAGAAATACTCTCCTCAATTTCCCGGGTACCCAGGCGGTGACCCGCCACGTTGATCACATCGTCTGTGCGGCCGAGAATAAAGAAGTATCCGTCCTCGTCGCGAATGCCCCAATCGAAAGTGGAATAAACTTGCCGGGTTTTAAAGCTTGACCAGTAGGTTTTTACAAACCGCTCATCATCGCCCCACACGGTTTGCATGCAACCGGGCGGCAGTGGCCCTTCAATGGCCACCACCCCTTTTTCGTTGGCCTTGCAGGGTTGCGCGGTGTCTTCATTCAACACATTCACGTTGAAACCAAACACTGGCACACCGGGGCTGCCCAACTTACCGGGCATTTCCTCAACGCCACGCTGTATCGCCAAAATTGGCCAGCCAGTTTCGGTTTGCCAATAGTTATCAACGATCGGCTTTCCAATAGCCCCTGAAATCCAGTCTGAAGTGGTTTCATCCAAAGGCTCGCCCGCCAGAAACAATGCTTTCAGCGAACTTAAATCGTATTTGCTCAAATAGGCGGGATCCTGTTTTTTCAGCACGCGCACAGCCGTTGGTGCCGAGAACAACACCGACACCTTGTGATCCTGAACGATCTTCCACCAAATGCCGGCGTCAGGCCGAATGGGTAAGCCCTCGTACATCACCGTGGCCATGCCTGCGATCAAAGGGCCGTAAATAATGTAGCTGTGCCCCACAACCCAGCCAATGTCGCTGGTCGCAAAAAACGTTTTTCCCTTCTCGCCCATGAAAATGTATTTCATGGAAGCCGCAAGAGCCACGGCGTACCCGCCTACGTCGCGCTGCACACCCTTCGGTTTGCCGGTGGTACCGCTGGTGTACAAAATGTAACTGGTGTCTGTCGCCTCAAGCCAGGTTACTGGCACTTTGGCCGTGGCCAGTTCTTTGCGCAATGCAGCGTAGTCGTGGTCTCGCCCCTCCACTGTGTCAAATGGCACCAAACCCCGGTTCACCATCAACACATGGCCAGGCTTGTAGCTTGAACGGGCAATCGCTTCGTCCAAAAGTGGTTTGTAAGCGACTGCCTTGCCAGCGCGTGAACCTGCATCGGCCGAAACAATCACCCTCGGTTTTGCGTCTTCAATTCGTGAAGCAAGGCTGTGTGATGCAAAACCGCCAAACACCACCGAATGAATTGCACCGATTCGCGCACAAGCCAGCATTGCAAAGGTCGCTTCTGGAATCATGGGCATGTAGATCAACACACGGTCGCCTTTTTTCACACCCATTTTTTGCAGCATCGCAGCAGCAATTTGCACTTCTTGGTGCAATTGGCGGAATGTGTAAACCTTTTCTTGATCTACTTCTGTGGACACATAAATCAAAGCTGGCTTGTCGCCCAATTGGTCTAAGTGTCGGTCCACCGCGTTGTAACACAGATTGGTTTCTCCACCCACGTACCAAGCGGCAAAAGGGGGTTTGCTGTCATCCAGCACTTTCTCAAACGGCTTTTGCCAATGAATCAAATCCGCCTGACGAGCCCAAAAACCCTTGGGATTGCGGATGGATTCATCGTACAAATTCTGATAAGTCCCATTGGACTGGTGCTTCGCTTGCTCAACCACAGCGCTGTCTCCTCGTTCTTGTTGCAACCAATGTAGAAACTCGCGCTTACGACACTCTGACTACTACAAAAATTATTGTTAAACGAGAACACTTCTTGTTACATGAATGATTACTATTTGCTAGACTAGAGCGGTTCAATTTCAACCAACCACATTCAGGAAAGTCCCTATCACCATGAATAACACTTTCAAAAAACTGATTTCAGTTTCCATCGCTGGCTTGATTGGCGTAAGCGCTGCCGCTCAGGCTGACGAGAAAGTCATCAACCTGTACTCAGCCCGCCATTACTCGACAGATGAAAAAATGTACGAGGACTTTACCAAGCAAACTGGCATTGCCATCAAGCGCCTCGAATTGGGCGATGAGGCTCTGCTTGAGCGCATGCGCAGCGAAGGCGCGCGTAGCCCTGCCGACGTGGTATTGCTGGTGGATGCTGCACGCCTTGCAACAGCCCAACAAGATGGCCTGTTTCAGCCCGTGAAGTCCAAAGTGCTCAGCGACAAAATCCCGGCGCAATTTACTGGTGAAAATGGCCTGTGGTATGCATTCTCAGCACGCAGCCGTGTGATTGTGTACAACAAAGCAAACGTCGACCCCAAGCTTGCCCAAAACTATGAAGACTTGGCCAAGCCCGCATTGAAGGGCAAGGTTTGCACCCGCACGGGCTCACATCCCTACATGCTTTCTTTGATGAGCAGCATGATCAATCACCTGGGTGAAAAAGGCGCCGAAACCTGGGCACAAGGTGTGGTCGCCAATATGGCCCGCAGCCCCAAGGGCGGTGATACTGATCAAATTCGTGCAGTGGCGTCTGGCGAGTGTGGCGTGGCCCTGACCAACAGCTACTACTGGGTTCGCTTGTTAAACTCATCAAAACCTGAAGACAAGGAAGTGGTGTCCAAGGTTGGTTTCATTTGGCCCAACCAAAGCAGCTATGGCGTGCACATGAACGTGTCTGGTGGTGCGGTGGCCAAAAACGCACCCAATCGCGATGGTGCAATCAAGTTTCTGGAATATCTGGCCAGCGACTCCGCCCAAAAATACTTCGCAAATGGCAACAATGAATGGCCAACAGTGCCTGGCGTGAAAGTAGATAATCCTGCTTTGGAGTCTTTGGGGGCTTACAAGCAAGACGTAACACCTTCCAAAACACTGGCGGCGAACACGGCCTTGTCCCAGCAAATTATGGATCGTGTGGGTTACAAGTAAGAAAAAGCGGTAACTTACCGACCGCCCACCCGTAAAAAGGCCTCACATTTTTTGTGGGGCTTTTTTTATTCACAAAACTGAAAGAAGCTTGCTACACTTCAAAACATCCATGTAACCGGCTAGTAAATTGGTGAAAAAAGCGAACCACAACAACAAAAACGCGGCGCCTACCCTCGAGACAAAACGCCTGGGCACACGAAAGGTGCCCAAAGAACAACGCATGAGTCAAATTCTGGACGTGGCCGGCTCAGTGTTCTCCCGCCACGGTTTTCACTCCACCAGCATGGAGCAAATCGCCGAAGGCGCTGGCGTAACAAAGCCTCTGCTTTACCGCTATTTTGGCTCGAAAGATGCGCTTTACCTGGCCACCATTACCCAGGTCGGCAATCACCTGATGTCGGGCCTAACCTTGCTGATGGCCAACCCAAACCCCAAAGAGCGGCTGAAGTTGATCATGCTCAGCTTCTTGACGTTTGTGGAACGTCACAGGGAAGGTTGGTCAGTGCTTTACAACGAGGCGCTCACCAGTGTGGGGCCAGTCGGCGAGAAGGTTGCTTTCTTCAGAAACAGCTTTATTGAGGCCTCGGCCAAAACCATTGAAGAACTCAACGATCCATCAAAAGCCAAAAGTAGCGACAAGGCCGGCATACAAGCCGTGGCCTTGGCCAACATCATGGTTGGCGCTGTTGAAGCGGGTGCGCGTTGGTGGATTCAACACCCGGAAATTCCGATTCGCGACATGCAGAAAATGATCGAAACCAGTTTGATGCCGGGACTGTCGGAACGATAGTCGCCAGCGCTTATGCATTCGCGAAGTCGCATGAACCGAGCCAGAATCAAAAAGGGGAATTCGACTTGGATCTTGGCGCAATGAGTGACGCGCTGCAAACCTAACCGAGCCACTCATTCAATCAAAAAATCAAGCCGCAATACTTCCCACCATCAACACTTTCGAATCACGCTCGGCCAGCACCTCAAACTTCGAAGCACTATCAGCTGTTACATGCTTCACCGAAATGCCAGACGGCAGGAACACCGGCTGTTTGAACGACAAATCAAACTTGCTTGCACGTGCGCCCAAGCTGGCCTCAACGATGCTCAATGTTTTTGCTGCGGTCCACATGCCGTGCACAATCGCTTGCTTGAAACCAAACATTTTCGCGGTTTGCGCATACAGGTGAATCGGGTTGTAGTCATTTGAAACCTTGGCGTACTTGCGGCCCTGGTTTTCAGGCACTTTCACGGCGGCGTATTGCGCACCCAGGGCACTCAATGGCTCAACTGGCGCAGGCTTTGTCAGTGGCTTGGGCATACCCTTTACGCGACACAAAATGGTCATCACACTGCTCCAGTGCACTTCCTCACCCACCAAAAACTGTGTGTGCACATCAAATTCCAGACCCAGCGAAATACTGCGGGTGTCGCCCACGGTCACCAGCACGTCGTAGGGCACACCATATTCCAACGGTTTGGCACACTCAATCGAGTTGTGCAAGTGAACCATGCCCAACATGGGCATTGGGTGCTCAGGGCGGCTCAGCAAATACATGTGCAGGGGCGAAGCCACCACCTGTGGCGCGGTCAGGGAAATTTCATCTTCCTTGAAACCGCACACGGCGTTGTACTGGCGCACCCACTCACGGTCGATGAACACTTTCTTTACCCGGGCACCCAGGCGTGCAGCCTGAGTGTCGGGTTTTGGTTTTTTGTTGGACGTGGTGGCAGCCTTCAGCAGCAGCGCCTTGCCATTTGGAAATTCAGACAGCTCGAAAAATTTCGTCGCTGCTTTCAGGGTGTCATTCACGCTCATGATTTCACTTCTCGATAATTGCAGTTACACCAATACCACCGGCTGCACAAATGGAGATCAAGCCTTTGCCGCTGCCTTTTTCATTCAGCAACTTGGCCAACGTGGCAATAATACGGCCACCAGTGGCTGCAAAAGGGTGACCCACTGCCAGTGAACCGCCTTTGACGTTCAACTTGCTGCGGTCAATTGAACCCAAAGCAGAATCGAGGCCCAGTTTTTCCTTGCAGAACTTGGGATCTTCCCAAGACTTCAAGGTACACAGAACCTGTGCAGCAAATGCTTCGTGAATTTCATAGAAATCGAAGTCTTGCAGCTTCATGTTGGCTTTTTTCAGCATGCGTGGCACTGCGTAGGCTGGCGCCATCAACAGGCCTTCTTTGCCCGACACGAAATCAACACCGATTGTTTCGCTGAAAGTGAGGTAAGCCAGAGGCTGAATGCCACGTGCCTTGGCCCAGTCTTCAGAAGCCAGCAACACAGCAGAAGCGCCGTCAGTCAGGGGTGTAGAGTTACCAGCAGTCATCGTGCCCTTGCCGCTCTTGCGGTCAAATGCGGGCTTCAAACCTTGCAGGCGTTCAACTGAAGAATCAGCACGCAGATTATTGTCGCGGGTCAAACCGTTGAATGGCACCACCAGGTCATCGAAGAAGCCTTCTTCGTAAGCCTTGGCAGCTTTCAAATGGCTGCTTACAGCCAACTCATCTTGATCTTCACGAGTGATGCCCCAGGTTTGCGCCATCACTTCACAGTGCGCACCCATGCTCATTTTTGTGCGGGGTTCGGCGTTTGCAGGTGGCAGTGGTGCCAAATGCTTGGGGCGAATTTTCAACAGTGCGGCCAGCTTGCCTTTGGTGTCGCGGGCACGGTTGGCTTCCAGCAAAATTTTACGCAGACCTTCGCTGACTGCAATCGGTGCATCGGTGGTGGTGTCTACACCGCCAGCCATGCCCACTTCAATTTGACCCAATGCAATTTTGTTAGCCACCACAATGGCAGCTTCCAGACCAGTACCGCAAGCCTGCTGAATGTCGAATGCCGGGGTCATCGGACTAAGGCCTGAACCCAATACTGATTCACGGCAAAGGGAAAAATCGCGGCTGTGCTTCACCACTGCACCAGCCACCACATCGCCCAGTTCTTCACCATGCAACTGGAACTTGTCAACAACACCGCGAAATGCTGCTGTCAACATGTCCTGGTTGGATTTGCCAATGTAGGCTGTGTTTGAACGTGCAAATGGAATGCGTGAACCGCCAATAATGGCAACGCGACGACCGTGTTTCATAGTTTTCTCCAGATAATTTTTTAGTTGCAGGCAGCGTGTTTGTATTTACGCGCCCACCAGGTTTTGTCCGCACACACGCAGCGTGGCGCCGTTTACACCAGCGGCCAGCGGGCTGGCCATGAAAGTGACTGCCTCAGCAATGTCCACTGGCAATCCACCTTGCGACAGGCTGGACAAACGACGTGCCACTTCCCGGGTTACCACAGGAATGGCCGCAGTCATTTGAGTTTCAATAAAGCCAGGTGCAATCGCGTTAATCGAAATGCCCTTGCCTTCCAGTTGCTTGGCCATGGCATCCACATAACCAATCACGGCGCTCTTGGTGGCTGCATAGTTGGTTTGGCCTGCATTACCGGCAATACCGCCAATCGATGAAATACACACGATACGGGCGTTGGAACC
>Ga0066836_10000057_pt1 | contig 40625 bp, 31 predicted proteins | sample ETNtaG_18_FD_71568 | JGI IMG/M metagenome (GOLD analysis project Ga0066836, IMG submission 71568) | Marine microbial and viral communities from oxygen minimum zone, Eastern Pacific Ocean - ETNP201302SV91 | ecosystem: Environmental > Aquatic > Marine > Oceanic | place: Pacific Ocean: Eastern... | reverse complement strand
CAGGCAGTCCTCTCAGATTCTGATTCTCTCACACTCGTAGATGTGGGTGAATCCATTACATTAGATGCTAGTAATACACCCAATCTTTCAAATCAGATTGCTAGTATAAATTGGGATACCGATGGAGACGGTTTTGATGACTTCAGTGGTTTCACGAATGTTGTTTCTTGGTCTGAACCAACAAATATTACACTCAAACTTACTGCTGTTTCTGTTGATTCCAGAAGTTCTACTATTTTCAAAGATATAGAAATAAAAGATATTTCCAATCCTACTGCTAATATTGATATTAATTCAGACATAACTCGTGGTTATGGAGAAAATATTGTTCTTAGTGGTCAGTTCTCAGATAACTGGGGTGTATCTACTATTGAATGGCTAGTAGATGATTTGGTCATGGAAACGTATTCTGCTTCAGATGAGGGTGCAACTTCTTTCAGCCATATTTTTGATTCCTCATATATTTCAGGAATGCATACAATTACTTTGAGAGTAACTGATAATTCTGGATTAGTTACCGATGATATTGCCAATATTAGTTTGTATGATCCAACACCACCAACCATAGAATCCAGCTTCTCTTCTGAATTACAAGTGGTGGTTAATCAGCCGTATCCATTTTCTGTTCCTGCCATAGATTCTGAATCTACTAATTTAGTATATACTTGGGATTTCGATAGAGACACGGACTCAGATGGTGATGGAATTACTTCTAATGATAATGAAGGAGTTGGCCCAACTGTGGTCTATCCATTTTCTGATACAGGAGTCTTTTGGGTTGTTTGTATTATTGAAAATGATGAGGGACTTACCACTGAGGCTGAGATTTTAGTTACTGTAGTTTCATCAGATGGTGATTCTGGAGCCATAGATTGGTTATCTTTAATTCAGATACTTGTCGTTGCTCTCGTTATTCTAGCAACTATAGGTTTTGTAACTTTCAGAATACTTGAAAACAGAAAAATAGCAGCTATGTTAGCCGAACAAGAAGAGCAAGAAATCGAGAAAGAAGTTATCCCTCCTTCTGTAGAAGAACAAAAAGCCATGTGGGGAGGAAGTGGTAATGACAACACTCCTCTTTCTCAACCAAGTACGAATTCCAATCTTTCTGGTTACTCATCAGGGATGTCGGGTCTTCCAACTCCTCCTTCTTCGGGCGGGCCAACAACTCCTTCTCCAATCGAGATGGATCCCGATTTAGCAGAATTGATTAGTTCCTCTCCTCCTCCTACCTCTGCTCCTGTCAATAATCAGGTCAGTGATCTCCTTTCTGCTTTCACAGAAGACGATGTAGTTGATAATGAAAAGATCGAAGTTGAATTTGAAGATGTAGAAAATTCAGAAAAGATATGGAAACCCTCTGAAGATCCTCTTTCAGGAGTTAATCCTCCTACAACTGAGATTGTTGAGGCTCCAGAACCAGAGTCAGAACCAGAACCAGAACTAGAGCCAGAACCAGTTAGAAATGATAGGATAGTTAGGCCTGCCTGTTCTAATTGTGGAAAATTATTCGAGGTTGATATGCCAGTAGGTGTAGATATAGCTAGAACTTCTTGCCCTCATTGCCAATCAGTTGAGACAATCCGTTTTGAGTGATATTATGATTCAATATCTATTGCCTATAGGTTCGATAATCTTTGGATTACCATTTGTTTTGATAGGTATAGATCATTTCCTAGATCCTGCATGGTATGAACCAATAGTTCCAGAATTAATAGGATATCCTACATTTTGGGTTTATGCTAGTGGTGTTTTTGAGATAGGTCTTGGACTAGGTTTGATGTTTTCTCGCTCACGTGAAATTTCAGGTTATGGTATGGCAATGATGTTACTTGTTTTGTACGCGGCTAATTTCAATATGTGGATTAACGATATTGCTATAGGTGGTTCGAAGTTTGGTACTAATTGGCATATTCTCAGAGCAATAATCCAAATCCTATTGATTACAATTAGCTTATGGATAGCTCGTTCTTCTGCTAAACGCTATGGTTCAAATTTACCTTTTCCGTTTAAACTAGAATGAGATATAATTGATTTTTTGTTGTATCAGGTAGGGGAATAACCTTTACCACACCTTGAGGAGGTCAGTTCATGCAAGGCGGTGCTGTACGTATCATTCGCAGATCTCCGGGCATTGACCATTCTCAGACAATTCTACTTGTGTTGATATTCTTGCTTCCAATGTTTTCCCCCATTGCTTCAGTGTCTGCTGAGAACAGAATTAGTTCTGATGATTTCGAAATACTTGATGATTTAACTAATGTTCTTTCTGAAAGAGAAAATGTTATTTCATCTGAATTAGTCAAAAATTTAGCTTCCCCTTCTCTTGAAGGTGTCACTAATTCAGTTGCAGATACTACAAACAACGATCCACTTTTTGGCATTGATGACACGTTTTCTGATTCTACAATAGTGGATACTACTCCACCTGAAGTAACTCATCCTGGTCCATATGACCTTCTTGTTAATCCTGAGAATTCCCCTCCTGGGGCTGTCAATACCGTCTGGGAAACAATTTTCAATTTGACTGATTATCTGATTTGGACAAAATATATTGATTCAGATGGTAACGAGGTTGAGAAATTTGAAGTTGTCACATTTACTGCCACTTTATTTTCGTTCTTTGACCAAGAGACTGATTCACTATTGCATGCGATAGATGTTGATAATGATGGAGATAATGATATCCAAGTTGGCTTAGAGATTTCGTTTGATTTAGGCGATGAATTTGGTATTGAGGGTGACACACTTTGGCTCAAACCAACTATTTCCTTCACAGTTAAGGTACTAGAAGAGAGCCAAAACGATCCCGATTGGGAAGATCTAGAAACCTTACAAGTTTCTTTATTGAAGGCCTTTGCTTATTCTGAAGGGATTCTAACTGGCGGTGAAAGTTATGTTTGGGTTATTGATTCTAAATTTACTACGCAGCCAGATGATTTTTCTATTGATGTTGGAATAGAACGTTTCTTTTTTGATATATCAGATGCTGGTGCAAGCTTAGTCACTAGTCTCTTGTCTCTAATTAGTCTAGGAATCTCTATTCCAGGAGCTGATGAATCCAATATCGTACTTTCTTCCATTTCATCCCCTTATGCGATTCTTGTAAATAACAATGGACAGACATATTGTCCTGAACGTTATTCTCAGATTGAATTATCCACTCTTCCTTCTTCTGAGATTTCTTGTGGAGTTGTTGCTGGATTTGGTTATGTTCATTTCTCACCTCAGGATAATGATGGTAATAGAGAAGTTTGGGAGGTTGCCTACATAGAGGCAGCCATACATCCTAATGGAGTTTCTACACGTCTACCTTCTGAAGTCAATCTAGTAATAAGAACTGATACGACATTAGCTGAGGGAGCAGGGGGAATTGGTGAAAACGCTCTTGACACAATTGAATATTATGCAGATAGGAGATCTGATTTACACATCCACTTCCATGAAAATAAGGCAGGAGAACCTGTTGAAGACTCCGATGATGTGAGAGGTAACTCTACCGATACTATTGGATGGCTTAGAGGGATGCCTGCGGGTAGTCTATCATCAGATGAGATAGATAGAGTATTTACTATGCTAGGTTCCAAATCTTCTCCCGAATTACCTGGAGGACAGCCTGAAAAATTAGGCATGATAATAGCAATAAAGAATTTCACTCGAGATACTACACAGAATGTGGATGACCCAACTCTTCCTGTTAATCCCGCTTATCCTCCTAAAACTTTGGTCCTTATTCGTTCTTCACAAAGCATTGAATCTATAGAATATGATTCTTGGCATAAACGTGGAGACATAGTAACGGATCATAGTAAAATTCACTTGGAAATGAAGAATCTACCTACATCTATAGCATTGTTTGGTTCATTTGAGTTAGGAGGGTCTTCTTCAACAGATACAAGTCTTGATTCAGGAGCCAATCTCGACTTTATGTCAAAAATACTAGACTCAGTAATACTAAATCTAGTCAATGTATTCTTAGATATTGGGGACATCATTAATTCAATACCTAGCGAGGTAGTTTCAGTACTTGCTGGAGACGCAGGAACAGACGGTCTGAGTTCATTTGCAGGTAGAGATGTCAATCTATTGATGACTGATAATTTATTGGCAACTAGAGTAAATATGAATATTGATCAACTCGCGGTTCAGATTGGTTCTAGTCCACACCCTGTCACTGATGGTGATCATGTCATAATTTCCAAGGATAGAGATTTAGATCAAGTTATGGGTGAATTTGGACTTAGAGAGCCTCTTGTTCCTGTAGCCTCTAGTGTAAGATTCAGTGGTCTTTCAGAATTGACATTTAGTGATGATGATGTCTTAGAAACTCAATCTTTAGGTTTGATGACAGATTCTAGTGAACCATTTAGATTCTCATTTATTGAACATGATAATAATTCTATGGAGAATATTTCTTTCCAGAGTCTACATTTGTCTGATATCCCAAACAATATTTCCATTGAAATCGATGCAGATTCATTAGTCTATAATGCTAATGAAGGCATTGAATTAATCACTTATGTCGGTCTAGACGGAGAACAAAGACAAGGTGCCAATATTCATGATATGCCAGCAGAATTTACTTTCAACTTCGGCGAACAAACAAGTTTCATCGCAGAAACTCCAATTTCTACTGTTGAGGTTCAGATTAGTAACGCTTCTGAGCCAATAACAATGACTGGTGACCATTTCTTATTTCATCACGATTCTATTGATGAAACCTCTACAATATCTACACGTCTAACTGGAATCCAAGAATTAGGATGGATACCTCCTATCGAAGAAGGAGCATCTGGTTCGACAGGACGAGGAACTGCATTTCTGAAATCTTCTGGTGATAGACCTATGAGTATCAATATTGACAATGCTCCAACTGCTGATTCTTCTGGACTCTCTGCCTTAGCTTTGATTGATCCTCTACCTTCTCATCTTTCAGTTGAAGTTCCAACAGGAAATACTGAGAGTTCAGGATTGGTTCTTCCTGAATTCAACTCAACTCAGGGATTATCAGGTGTGGCTTTCTTCATTGGTGGTTTTTCTGATTTTGGGCGTTCTATTAATTCAGTTCTTGCAGGTTTTACTAGTGATATATCAACAGGAACAGAGGAAGTTGATGAGTCTTTTTCATATGCCTTACAATTGGAATCTGATTCTTCTTTTGATTTAGTTTTGGAAGCCACCTATGGGAATCCTGTTTCTAAGGAACCACCATGGGTTCATGGCATATCTTTCCAATCATCTCCTAATGGATTAACTGATGGTTTCCATATCAAAACGTGGTTACCTGGTTTGCCTCCATTAATCGATTTATCGATAACAAGAAGCGCTCTAACTAATGGTGATGACTGGTATATCCAAGCTTCATTGGATGGCTGGGAACCAGGGCGTGAGGAATTCATGATTCATGCATATGGAGTCAACGGTCAAGATTTGTTACTAACTATGCAAGGTCTTGATCCGGGGGAACCGACAAATATGTTTATTGATACAGTATTTGAAATTCGAGAAACCGGAGGAATAACTGAGGTTTCAACAGGTACTCAATTTGGTCTTTCCGAGCGACTCGATTGGGTTCACATGATGTTGATTAGTCGAGAATCTCAGAGCCGAACTGAGATGCTAATCAACGAGATTCCCAAATCTATTGCTTTGCAAGCAAGTCTAGGAACTGCTATTTCTATAGATATGAGTGTTCCTGAGCAAGAAAGAATAGAAGGATTTGCCGTAGGCTCCTTAATGCTACAACAAATGCAATGGTTGGACGGTTTTTGGTGGCCTGCAACTGTATTCTTGAAAGATGTACCAGGTTATATTAATCTGACAACAGCTCCTGAGATGAATTTTGATATCACTAAAAATCTTGCATTCCAGGGCTTACCAAATCTTGAATTTACATCTTCCGATGAGGGGATGTCATTGTATATTGAGGCATTTGGAAGAGCAATTAACTCACGAGGCGATATTATTCTTCTAGCGGAAGGTTTGACTGATAAAATGATAATTAGACCTACAGATGATTTTGGTCTCGAAATCCGTTCTAGTGGCAGTGGTGTTGAGCGAATCTATGTTAGAATGAACGATGTTCCAACAGGTTCTAGTCAAGTTGGAACTCCTCCTGTTTTCCTTGAAGAAATGGAAGCAACGGGAGAGAATCTTCGTAGTGCAACATTGCATATTAGAGAATTAGTTGGACCTTACAGTGTTATTGAGGTTGATGATGTTGATGGTGGCAAAATTATAGTATCTGCTAGACTAACAACAGAATTTGCAGGACGCGATATACAAATTCGTGGTGTCTTAATTGATGCTCAAACAACAGGAGGGGTACCTACAGGAACTACTCTTGGTGTTAACGGGCTTTCTTCAGATCTTTCAATTCTTCATTTAGTTCCTGGATTAAGTGGTTCTACTCATCATTTATTAGTTCCTGAGCCATTTACTTCTGCAATATTAACAGTTGTTGCAACATTGACAGAAGGAGGTGGCTGAATGGGGCTACTTGAGCAATCTCGATCTCAAGAAGTAGAGGAAACTCTTGAAGAAGAGTATGCTCATGATGTGTTGGTTCGATTAGAAGATTCCATCAGTCAAATATCTCCTCTAAGAGTAATTATTGTATCGTTGGTCGCTTTGATGTTAATGTCTGCTACTTTTGTTGCTTTAACATGGATAGTTCCTTACGAGAAAGTAAACATTGATGTTGTTTACATCCAAAGTAGTGCTGGTCATGTTGTTTTAACTGAAATAGATAATGATGGTAGCAGAGCGATTAATGATCTGACTCTAACTGTACGTTTTATTGATTCATACAATATTGAGATAGATCGAATCACATACAATAAGTCTTCTTTACCCGCTCATAGTTCAGTATCTGGTGATGCTTTGGAATTGATTGTAATCGGACCTTCTGTTTGGGAAAATTATACTATAGATATAGAACTAGAGTATAATAAGAATAGTAATGATTATTCTAAGATAGAATTAGAATATGTCGTGGGTCAGTGGAAAATGGAACAATTTAGTCACGACACAGGCATAGATTTCTTCTGATTCGTTTATTATTTCTTATGAATCTATGAACCCTATAGGGTTCAACTAACCCATATACTCAAAACAGGCTTAAGGAGCGCAACTCTATGACAAAGCGAACTGTGTGCCTAATTCTGGCGGTTCTTCTGCTTTCCTATATCCCTGTTAATGACGGTTTCGATATTTCTGATGATTCCTCTTTAGAAATATTAAACCAACCGATTGAGAGGATAGAGATTTCCCCCAATCCTAATAGCATTTCAGATTTAGGTACACCAAGAATAATTGATGGCTCAGAATCCTCTCGTTCCGAAAGTGCTGACTCTACAATTGGCGTTTACACTCACTCAGGCCTGATTCCTAGTGTTTATTTCTCAGCAGAGATTTCCTCTCCTAGAGCTGACCTAGCAATAGTAATAATTGACGGAGATACTGGACTTTGGGATGCTAGAATGGAGATTATGGATATTCCTGGAATTGAAATCCGTTCAAGCATACCTCCATCTGGCTATTTAATCCAAGGAAATTCTGAACAATTGAATTCTTTATATTCATTAAAGTCTGTAGAATCTGTACACGAAGTTCCTGCCGGTTTATTAGTTCATTCAGCATTATATGATGCTCCTAATGATGAGAACTTAGTTGTGGAGATAGTGGGTTGGAAAGACTCCGATCTCATTCGTCAAAGTTCAGCACTAGAAGATGATCTTCAAGAAGTCGCTAATTTATGGCTAACAGATTCTTGGTCTCCTGATACTGGAATCATTTGGGGCCAGATTCAAACAAATGATATTTCTGAGTTAATCAAACATCCTTCGGTTTCATATATTGCTCCAGTTCCTATTCTTGAATTAATGAATAATGAAGCCAGAGGTCACATGGGCATAGATACGGTAGAGAACTTTTTCATCACAGGGTTAAATGGCTCTGGTCAGAAAATTGCTGTAGGTGACTCAGGTTTAGATGATGATCATGGCGACTTTAATGGGCGCATCTCCGGACTTGACTCCGTTACTCCAGGCGACTCATCTACTGCCGATCCATCTGATGGACACGGAACCCATGTTGCTTGTACGGTTCTTGGTTCTGGAATGAGAAGTAGTGGGACATATCAAGGAATAGCTCCAGAAGCCAATCTTTACTTCCAGGCAATGGAAGATGATGACACAGGCGCTCTATATTCTATTGGAATTAATAGTATGCTAAATGAAGCATATAATGCAGGTGCTCGTTTACATACCAATAGTTGGGGCTCTCAAACAGGTGGAGAATATACTACGTCATCAGAGGACGCTGATGATCGAGTCTCGACCTGGGATCAATATTGGCAACATCAAGGCATGACTGTATTGTTTGCAGCAGGTAATGAAAGAAACGATGGTATTTCTTCTCCTGGAACTGCTAAGAACGTCATAACAATTGGTGGGCATGTCAACAGATACAGTGGTGCCCCTGATGATATGTATTATTGGAGCAGCAGAGGCCCAACAGATGATGGCCGAATAAAACCAGATTTAGTAGGGCCTGGAGATTATGTTCGTTCTTGTAAGTCTCAAGAAGCAAGTAGTGCTTCAGGATCATGGAGTAACAATTGGTATCTTGAATATAGCGGGACTTCAATGGCAACTCCTGCAGTAGCAGGATCTGCAGTTTTGGTACGCGAATATCTCATGGAAGTCGCTTCCCGACCGGCTCCTCAGGCTGCTTTAATTAAGGCATTATTAATTCTAGGGGCAGAGGATATGGGGGCTCGTGATATACCAAATAATATCGAAGGATGGGGGCGTGTTAACTTAGTAAATACTCTAGTTCCTGAGAGTGATGTTGGTATATTTGTGGATGATCGGTCTAGATTATCTTCAGGTCAAGTAAGCGATTATTCATTTGATATCACAAGAGGTGGAGAACCATTGAAAGTTGTTTTAGCATGGTCTGATTACCCTGGCTCTTCTTCCTCTTCTACCCAATTAAGAAATGATTTAGATTTGGAAATCACTAATCCTAATGGTCAATTATACAAAGGTAATGTTTTCACAAACGGTCAATCTGTAGTAAATGGTCAAAAAGATTCGAAAAATAATGTTGAAGTTGTTCTTGTAGATACTGCGATGGTAGGGACTTGGACGGTTAGAGTTCGCGATTCTTCACACGGAGGTAGCAATTTCTACCAATCGTATGCTCTTGCAGTTAGAGGAGTTAATGTAAATGACTTAGACCCCGACCCTACTTTTGTCCCCGATTCTTTTGAATTATCTGTGCCGATTCCTCAAGTAGATGAAGAAGTTGAATTCTCCATATCTTTGATTAATCAAGGTGCAGGAAGTGTGCCTGATTTAACAGTAATAGCAGCAGCTAACAGTATAACAGTCGGGGCACCTAAGACTCTCAGTCTATCTCCCGGAGAGTCTGCTGAGTTAACTTGGCAATGGACTCCTAGTGAAGAAGGAGAAACCACTATTTCTTTCTATATTGATCCTAATGACCTTATTGAAGAAGTCTCAGACGCTAACAACCAACACAATGAACTCATTATTGTTAGTGTTCCAGGTGTTAGAGTCAGTACTGATGATCCAATTAAGATAATTGAAGGAACTACTGATAGTTCTACTACTTGGTCCCTTGATCTGACCAATACTGCCTTATTTGAAACGAATGCTACAATCGCGGTGTCTGAACCCATTAGAATGCAGGATGGATATGATTTTGATTGGTTCTCTTCATTTTCTAATAATACCTTTAATTTGATGCCTGCAGAATCAACAACAGTTGACCTATTAGTGACACATCCTGCACCTCCTGAGCCCGGACTCTATAGAATGTTAGTTAATGCAACTGATGTTGAAAATAATATATCCTCTGAATTAGAGATATATCTTGAAGTCCCTCTTCTCTCCAATGCAAATATCATAATTCCTCCTAGTCAAATAAAAGTAAATCCTCTTGTCTCAACTCCACTTCAAATTCAAATCAAGAATGATGGTAACGGTCCACAAACTTATGATGTTGAATTGATATCTCCTTCTGGTTGGAGTCTTGGACTAGATTCTATAGGTTCTTTTGCAGGTTCATCTCATGGTTCTACAGGTTCTTTAGGTAAAGGCGAATCTCGAACAATAGACATTACAATTAATCCTCCTGGTGCAATGATTCCTGCCGATACAACATTTTCAGCGGCAATTTCAGTTCATTCAAGAGTAAGTTCAGAATCTTGGTCTGAAGATCTAACTTTAGTAGTTGATAACATCGATATAGTTACTTTGACTCCAACTTCTAATGGTACAGAACACGACGTCTCAGCAGATGACGTATTAGAATGGGTTGTTAATTTCAATAATCAAGGGAACAGAGATCTTGAATTAACTCCATATATTCTTTCTAAGCCTAATGGTTGGTCATATACAGCAAGTCAGAATTCATTTGTTGTTCCTTCTGGTCAACAATTTGACTTACCAGTCTCAATAACAGGTAATGGACTTGCAAAGGGTGGCGAACTAAAATTGAGATTTGTAACAGAAGATGGTTTTACTGTTGATTGGAATAGGACAATTGATGTCCTTTCTGGTGCAATTCCTAGAATAGAATTTTATCAAGTTGCATTGCCTGATGGAACTTCTGCAAGTACTCCACTTGGCGTCGATGCTCATCCAGTCGGAGGTATCGGTTTCGATCTACTTTGGAAAGTAAGTAATGATGGTACAATGACTTGGAAGCCTAGTGTTACCATGGATGTACCTAATGATGAATGGCAATACTCTTGTCAGAATACTAATCCTACAATAGAAGTGGGTCAAACGGTAACAGTTGTTTGTAATATTATAATTCCATTATCTGCCGAGGCGGGTTCTGAACCAACTATCTCTTTGATTTTGATTGGTGGGGGCTTAACTTCAGAAGACATAATTTCTCTTTATGTTGATTCAGTCAATGAAGTATCTTGGACAATTGTTCAGCAATTCGATTCGCCCGAAGGTTTTGCCACAACTCTCACTCTAGAATTACAAAACATTGGTAATTCTGATATTTCAGAAGTTTTGAAATTAGAAACCCCTGATGGTTGGAATGGATTAATTTTAGACAGTTCATTTGTTAATCTTAGGCCTGGTGAAACACGTTCGGTACAAATAGGATATACTCCCGACAAAGGATCTGATGGCACCATCATTCTTTCTTTATTGAATTCTGATGATATTGAAGGTTCTTCATTGAGTGTTGATATAAATGTATTACCAATTGCCGATTCTGGTTCAATGAGCACTACTAATTTATTGTTAATAATTTTGATTGTTGTTATTCTTGCAGGTGGTATTGGGTTGACCATATATTTGCGTCGTGGCGGAGATCTTGAATCTTTGATACCTGAGAAGATAATCGATCAAGTGGCTGTTAAAGAAGATAAAGTGGAATCAAGTGGTATACCTTGCTGGATATGTAGCAGTGATGTAATTGATGGAGAAGCATGGGCTTGTCTAGAGTGTGGTGCTAGATATCACATGGAAGGACAGGTATCTGGTTGTAATATTATTGAGAAAGGTCATTGTTTACACTGTGATGCTGGCATTGACCAACTCACCGAAGTATGAAAATATGCCAATTCTAGTGCACTTCAAGCGCGAAGCCCTTAGAGGGAAGATTGTTCCGGGCTAACCATGAAGAGAGCGGATTCGGCACGTTTGGTTCTTATTTTGCTTTTACTTTCTTTGATTTCACCCCCTGCTCTTGCAGCCGTGGATGTATCTATATCTGCATCTCCAACATCCCAAGAAGCAGACTCTGACAATCCTGCAGAGTATGATATTACAGTAACTAATACTGGAGATGATGACATCACCGTTTCTCTAACCACGTCTCAAGCTGCTGACTGTAATGGCTTCAGTTCACAGGTTGAACAAGTTAGTGGAACTATTGAGTCCGGATCCAGTGAAACAGTACTTCTAACTGTCTCAGTAAACGAACAGGCCAGTGGTGAATGTGAAACTACGGTTACAGTTTCTGCAACAGGGGCAACACCAGGTCAGCCAAAAACTGATGATGTTAAAGTTACAACAACTGCTGGAGATGGTGGATTATATTCCGTGACTCTAACTGTTGATGAACAAACAGTCACTTATGATGGCGAGGATGATGAGGTGGTTTGGGAAGTTGATGTGGAGAACACAGGAGAACAACAAGAAAATATCCAACTTGAAATGACTTCTGATAACGATTGTGAGTCGGATGAGTTAGATGCTTCAGTAAACCCTACCACAGTTCAACTAGATTCTGGAGACTCTACAACTGTAGATGTGACTGTTGATCTTCCTGATGGTTCATCAACAGAGGCTGGAATTCATTGTTTCATAATCAAGGCCACGGTAACAAATGACCCAAATGCTGCTGATCCAGCGGAAGATAATCTAACATTAACAGTCAATATTCCCGAAGTCAAAGAATGTGAACCTTCTCTGCAGTTTACTTCTATGAGTCTTAGTCCAGGAGAAACAGGTTCGAATAGATTTACTGTAGAAAACATAGGAAATACAGAATGGACAGTTACTGCCAAAGCAGTTGCTGATAATTATGATGTATCTGATTGGGTTAATTTCGCCCCACCTTCTAATGCTTTCCTTGGTGAAAAGAATACTGCTGATGACCAACATACTTTCGAATTCGACGTCACTCCTGATGATTCCGTTGAAGCAAGTACTCAGGTTCCAATCAAGATTCAAGGACGTTCAGGTACAGAAATAGGTTGTGAAAAGATAGTTACTCTGAATGTTGGCCAGTCTTATGATGCATCAGCATCGTTAAGCCAATCATCTTTGTCTAATGTTCAGCCTGGTACTTCAAAATCAGTTACGATGACTATTACAAACAGAGGAAATGGTGTGGACACTATTCAGGTTAGCGCAGCAAATGTTCCTACAGGTTGGCAAGTTTCATTTTCTCAATCATCAGTGACACTTGGTAGTTCTCAGTCATCTAATAATCAGGGAAGTGTTACAATTGATGTGTTAGTTCCTGAAGGAGCTGATGCTGGATCAGACAGTATCACTTTCAATATAGGTCATGGTGGAGGTTCAACCCCCTATGATTCCAAAACTCTTTCAGTTTCTGTAGCTCAAGTTCACGACTTAAGCAGTTCTATAATATCTGATTCACAGAAAGGTAAATCAAATCAAGTTTTACGATTTCCCATAGATATAACAAATACAGGTAATGTAAATGATAATTTCAAACTTCAAGCTTGTGATCCGAATGATGTTTCTGGGTGCAATAGCCCATTATGGGAATCCTCATTTTCTAATTCACAAGGAGCCACTATTACTCAAATTAGTATTGACTCGGGAGTCACTAAGAAAGTATATCTTGATGTACTCATAGAAGGAGAAGAAAATGGAGACAGGGCTTCTGTATCTGCAGTGATTACAATTTTCGGTACTGATGTTTCCTCCTCGCACGTATTCACAATTGAAGTTTCAAATTTTAATTATGGGATGAGTATTACACCTGTAGAACCAGGAGAGATACCCGATGAGTTACAAGTTCAGCTACCTCCAGGTGGCACGGGCTCTGTTTCTTTCTGGATAGAGAATACTGGTGATTTCCCTAATGGTGATAATGCAGTTATTACAGTTACAGGTATGGAATCTACAGTACTGCGAACCCTCAATGTCAATGGTGTTCAGACAGATGATCCATTCCATGTTGATTTAGGCTCCGACAATAGGGTTCTTCTGACTCTAGATCTCGAAGTATTAGAAGGCGTCCAAAGTGGAGCATCAGGATTGATTAAGATAACAGCAGCATCAGAATTGAATGCAATAGAAAGTACATCGGTAGACTTACTAATTGATGTTATTACTATACACGATCTTAGATTTACTATTGAGGAAGAAACCTCTCAAACAGTTACTTATCCAGAGAAAGCAATATTCAAAATTTATGTTACGAATCACGGTAATGTAGAAGAGACGGTCGTCATAGAATCTTCAGACCCCCTTCGGTTTTGGTCAGTTAATGCAGTTGATGATGAGTTTGAACTGGCTCCGGGGGAAACTAGAGAAGTTGAGATTCGAGTAACTCCACCTAACGATTTATTCCAAGATGATACCTATGATTTCACAATTATAGTTATGCCAAAAGGTCTACCTGTGGCCGGTCAACCACTTGACTTATCAGTTACAGCAGAAATTGCTCTAGGATTTACATTTTTATCTGATCAGACGATCCAGATATTGGGTTGGTCTTCAATTTTAATCGGGGCACTGCTAGTCATAATTCTTTTCATTAGATCACGTAATGAGAGTAAAAGAATACTTGAAGCATTAGAACTCGAATCCAAGCCTTAACTACCAAGTTGAAACTCTGTGTTAGGTTACACTTATTGCCCTAATTTTAGTGCGCGAGTATAACGGTACCTCAGGGACCGGGTTGTGACCCCCATGACGTCTGTCTCAGAAGCATATCTTGGTCTGGCTGTCATGACTCTTGTTGGCATTGGATTTCCAGTTGGTAGTTTCATTGCATCTAGACTTCTAAGGCCAGTTGTTGACCCTAATGATTCTACTAAAACACGTTCTTGGTTATTACCTGGTTATGAAGTTGATCAGTCATTATATATCCGTCGTGAAAGTACCTATGAGTGTGGGGCTGCTCCAATTGGTGATGCTCATATCAATTTCCATTTCCAATATTATTGGTATGCTATAATATTCTTAGTTTTTGATATAGCTTTCATGTTCCTAGCATTTGGAGGGATTATATCAATCCAAAATAATGATGTTATATCCAATTCAGAAATAATGGGTGCTTTGACTACCATGTCTCTTTTCATCGCTCTTATGGGTCTCGGGGTTTGGCATGTTTTCCGTAAGAGAGGAAGAATATACATTTGAGGTTTAGATATGGCAGACGATGGACAAAATTATTCCATGTTTAGTAGTCGTTTACTAGTCGACACAGTGGGTGATGTTACAGATGAAGCCTTGAAAGCAAGTCGACTCAAAGATGTCATTGGAGTTTTAGCAGGTCGTTTGTTTAATTGGGGGCAAAGGAAATCCCTATTCCCTTTGCATCTTGGAATCAAGTGTTGTGCATTAGAAATGGCAGCAGCGGGAGCCAGTCGTTTTGATGCTGAACGTTTTGGTGTATTCTTCCGTTCTAGTCCTCGTCAATGTGATGTTTTATTGGTTAATGGCCCAATAAGTAAAAAATTTGCAGATCCAATAGTTCGTCTCTGGGAACAAATGCCTGAACCAAAGTGGTGTATTGCTATGGGTGAATGTGCAATTTCGGGTGGCCCTTATTTCCAATCGTACAATATTTTAGAAGGAGTAGATACAGTAATCCCTGTAGATGTATATATTCCTGGTTGCCCTCCTCGTCCTGAGGCATTAATTGATGGCTTTGGTAAATTAAGAGAGAAGATAATTCGTATTGGTGCTATGCCAAGTCATTCTAGATTAGAAAGTGAATCTCCAATAATTGTTGGAGATATTTGAGGAATATTCATGCCAGTTGTTTCAGAGAAAACTCAAAAAGATGCGGCTGAGAAATTAGCCGAAGCTTTAGGGAAAATGGAAGGAGTTGAATCTTCTGTCGATATTCGTACTAATGGTACTCAAAACCGTCACATAGTTAACGCTTCAGTATCTCCTGAGAATTGGCGTAAGGTTGCTGAAAAATTAAGAAACAAACATGAAGTAGACCATTGTTCAATGATTACAGGCATTCATTGGCCCGAATCTAATGATAAATCATGGGAAATAATCTATCATTTCTTAAGAACAGGAATCAAAGATCCGGTTATTGAAGAAGGCCTAGTAATTCCAAACATAGTGGATTTTTCAAAGGTCAAGGGAAACAACGTCCCTCTAGAGATTCAGATTAGCGTTAAAATCCAAGATACTCGGACTCCATCAGTTGCTAGTGTGCAAGATATATGGGTAGGTGCTGATTGGAATGAAAAAGAAACATGGGATTTAGTTGGTATTGATTTCGAAGGTCATGAAGGCATGCGTCGCGTGCTTAATCCTCACGAATCCCCAGTGGGATTCCATCCTCTACAGAAACAACACAAATTACGCTATCATGGTTTTGAGGAGATGTATGATGACGCTCAAGGATTTATGCGTAAACCTGTAGATTCTAATAGGATAAAGTGAGGTATTAAGATGGCAGAAATGTGGATTTCTATGGGGCCTCAACATCCAATGACTCATGGTCTTTGGACTTTGAAAGTAAAAGTTGATGGGGAAACAGTTGTAGATACTGAACCGGATTTAGGTTATATTCATCGAGGCGTAGAAAAGATATGTGAATCTCGCGACTTCACTCAGATAACCACTTATTGCGATAGGCTATGTTATGCTTCAGCTAATACTTGGTCCCATGCCTATATCTATGCTGCTGAAGATCTTCTAGAGGTAGAAGTACCGGAACGTGCTGAATATATTCGCTTAGTTGCTGTAGAAATTCAGAGGATTGCTAGCCATTTGATGTGGTTAGGTGCTTATGGGCCAGACATTGGTAATCTAAGTGTAATGGTATGGTGTCTCCGTGAAAGAGAAATGATGATGGATTTATTACAAGAACTAGGAGGTTCTAGGATGCATTATAATTTCCCACGCATAGGCGGTGTCAAGAGAGACTTACCTCATGGTTTTGCATTAAGAGCTAGGCACAAGTTGAAATTATTCCTTGACCGAATCCAAGAATATGAGTCTCTTTTTGATGAATCAACAGTATTCCTAATTCGTAGTCAGGGAGTGGGTTATGCCAAACCCGAAGAAATGATTAATCATGGTGTTTCTGGCCCCAATATTCGTGCTGCTGGTGTTAATCATGATATCCGTACAGCACATCCCTATTCTGTTTACTCTGAACTTGATTGGGAGCCTGCAGTAGAGCGTTCCTCAATCAAAGGTGCCGATTGTTATGATCGCTATAGGATTAGGGTTGAAGAAATGCGTCAGAGTGCAAATCTAGTTCTTCAGGCACTAGATAAGATTCCTGGAGGTGCTGAAACATATCATGAACCAGGAGACCCAATGATCTTGGGGAAAGCACCGACAAGAGCTCCGGAGGGTACTTCTGGGTCTCATCATTTTGAAGATAGTCGTGGCGAATCTATGTTTTACATAGCAGGAGGTGGAGAAGGACGCGGAAAGATGCCTTACCGAGTTTCTATCCGTTCTCCAATGTTTATCACGATTCCTTATGCTTCAAAATGCATGATTGGATACAAGGTGGCAGATATTCCTGCAATTATGGGTTCGTTTGACCCTTGTATTGGCGAGACGGATAGGTGAGTTGAGATATGGCAAGTAGTGATTGGTTAGACATTCGTGGTTGGACTGAATCACTTATTGGATGGTCTATGGATAAGACTCATGATACATTACCATCTGAAGATATAGATTTACAGTTTACAATCTCTCGTCCAAGCTGGTTCTTGGACGAGCCCATAGTACTCGGTTCTGAGATTAATCTTCAGTCAGGTTTTGCGGGAATACAACCATCTCTCGAGATGTTCTTTGTATCAACAATAATGTGTACAGTTGTTTTTGCTACAATGATGTTGACTTTGATGGTTGTTCCATACATTGAAAGGAAATTCATTGGTCGTCTGATGGATAGAATTGGTGCAACAACTTCTCTCCGTAGTTTATGGATTGGAGAAGGGCAGTCTACTGCCGGAGATTGGTGGAACAAGTTACCAATGGGAATGGGTGTCCCTATTGGTATGATTAACCGTGGACTTAATTCATCCTTTGGCAATGATCATCATTTAGATACCATAAATAGAGTTGGAAACAGGGGTTATCATGGAATATGGTTCTTATTCCCTGGTTTCTTCCAAGCATTAGCTGATTTCCTTAAATTTGCTACTAAAGAGCACCTAATTCCTGAGAAAGCCGATAAATTAGTTTTTGAAGTAGCTCCTGTGATCATTATCTCAACTACAATCATGTGTTACGCTTTCATACCCTTTGGTCCACATATTTGGGCTGCAAACCCTGACTTATCACTTCTATTCCTAATGGCTATTTTTGGTATTGCTCCTCTTGGAGTTTTCTTTGCTGGATGGTCATCTAACAACAAATATACTCTCATTGGTGGAATGCGTTCTGCTGCTCAACTTACTGCTTATGAGATACCTTTGTTAATTACAGTTCTTTCAATAGCAGTAATTAGCGGTTCTTTCAATATATTAGAGATCGTAGATTTCCAGATTGAAAATTCTGATACTTGGAATTTATTCATCTTACCATTAGGTGCAGTTCTTTTCTTGATTACTATGATAGCTGAAGTTGAGCGTATCCCATTTGATATGCCTGAAGCAGAGGCAGAACTTGTAGAAGGTTGGTGGACTGAATATGGAGGCATCCGTTGGGGTCTAATGTTTGCGGTAGAAATGATGCGTGCTTATGCTGCTTGTATTCTATTTGCCATGTTCTTCCTTGGAGGCTGGGAGTTCCCATTCGAAGACTCACTTTCAGCAGCCCCTGTTGTCGGTGCATTTTTTGAAAAGTTATTCTTAGTTATACCTGGACTAGTTGTTGTTTTGTTGAAGGCATGGCTATTATTTGCATTCTTTGTTTGGGTACGTGCTTCTTTACATAGAATAAGAACAGATCAGATTCTTGAATTCGGTTGGAGATATTTATTGCCTCTTTCCATAGTTAATCTAGCAATAGCGATGTATCTTCGTTTAGAGGTATGGACAGGAAACAGTTGGCCTACTTGGGTTCCACCTGTTATCACAATTGTTGCTATTGCTTTATTCATTATTTATGCAATAGATGAAGACAAAGATGCCTTAGAATATTCTAGAAGGCCATATAATACTCAAACATTGGATAAGGCATATCCAGGAAGTAGAAGAGAATAGGAGGTGAAATAATGGATTATAATACAGGGCATCCTCATGCAACTCCAAATTTTAGAAATTTGGTAATCAAGCCAATGTGGATCACTCTGAAAACTGCTCTTAGGACGGTACCTTATCTTGGTAAGGCAAAATTCTTGAAGAATAATTATCATGGTCAACCGGCTAACCTAACTGATGAATATACGCTTGAAAGAATTGGAGAAGGGCATCCCTCCGCTGGTCAAATTTATGCTGCAGACAGAGAATCTTCTCCAGCTCTACCTTTCTTAGAAAGACCAGTTACTATCATGTATCCATATGAAAGACTCGAAGATATGGAACCTTGGCTTTTTGTTCCTGGTAATTATAATGGTCGTATAGGTATTGTATGGGAAACTTGTACAGCCTGTAAGGCCTGTGTCAAGGCCTGTCCAAACGATTGTCTTCACATGACTTCTGAGACTCGTGTTAACGTTCTAGATACTGCTGAAGATGGTGACGAATGGGATGGTTTTGGAAGCGAACTTGAATCTGGTGGTCTTGCTGCAAGAAAGAAAGAGGATTTTGACGAAATTGAGAATTTTAATTTAGTACTTGAGCATACAGCTCCTCCTCAGCAATATGATTTTGCTGAAGTAATTGATATTAGTGGAGATAAGGCAACGGTTCGCTGGCAAGATGGTTCAGGAATTGAGTCTGTCTCGACTTCTTCATTGAAACCAGCAGAAGTTGATATTGTATCAGGACGCATTGATATTGGAAGATGTATGTTCTGTGGTTTATGTGCTGAGGCCTGTCCTTTCGAATCCTTCTTTATGTCCAATGAATATGATGGTATGTCTGGATATACGAGAGAGGATCTTTGGTTTGATGCTGACCGCACTAGACTTTTGCCCGTGGTACATCAAGAACGTGTTGATATGGAATTAGCTAAGAGGGCGCAGAAAGAGAAAGCTAAACGTGAGAAAAAGGCAGCTAAGGCAGCTGCTGAGGCGGAGGCATAATCTTATGGATATAGACTTCGAAGCATTGGTTTTCATGATACTATCTTCTGCTGCTATTATAGGAGCAATTGGTTGTGTTTATGCTAGAAGAGTCGCTCACTCACTCCTTTCTCTAATGCTTACTTTTATGGCAGTTGCAGGGGTAATGGTAATGGCTTCTGCTGAAATGCTTGCCGCAATACAAATTTTGGTTTATCTTGGTTCAGTTATGCTTGTAGTTCAATTTGGAGTTATGTTGACTCGTCGCCAGATTCAGGAAGGTGATGTTGAATGAAAGCAATCTCTGCCATCACAAAATTTGGTCTTTTTGCATTCATATTAGTAATGCTCAATGAAGTCATGTCGCATCCTATGTGGGGTTCATCATCAACAACTCCTCCTTCAACTATAGATTTCGCACTTGCTCTTTATGGCGATGAATGGGCTATTGCTACTGTAATTCTTGGCGCTCTCCTTGCTATGGCTATGGTAGGGGCATCATACCTTGTTCGTGATGAGAGATTAATCAATCTAATTTGGGATATGGGCGGTGAAGAGTCATGATAGATCCAAGCTGGATTTCTGGCCTAGGAGTCATACTTTTTGGTATTGGGCTTCTTGGGGCATTCACAAGGAAAAACGCAATTATTGTTTTAATGTGTATAGAAGTTATGCTTAATGCTGCTAATCTTAATTTTGTAGCTGGCGCTTCGCATTATGGTGATGTTGATGGTTGGGTATATACTGCTATAGCTATAGCAATTGCAGCCGCAGAAGTTGCCATAGGTCTTGCTATTCTTCTCTCATTGTACAGCACTCAAGAAACCATATCTCTTGATGAAGCAAGTATTTTGAAGAACTGAGGTGATATTATGGGTGAAACAAAAAACGAGTATCGTCTTCTTCTTCCATTATTGCCTTTTTTAGCAATAGTCCCATATCTTATGCAGCAACCAGATAATCATTCTACTGATTTTGCTTGGTTAATTGTTGTTGCACCTTTCCTTATGTTTCCAATAATCCTAATTGTAGGTCAAGTGTATAATAAAAATGAATCATGGAAAAATACCTGGAAAGAAGGAGGTATCCTCGGTCTTGCTGCGCTATCTGTGTCGCTAAGTACCACTATTTGGATTCTCCATGATTATCTCATTGGTCATGCTGACATCGAAAACAATGATGTCACCAGTTGGTTAGAATGGATATCTTTTGATGTATTGCAATCTGATTATACAATGGCTCAGAATCGTGTACTAGGTGTTGGTGTTTGGATAGATTCTTTAACTCTCATGCTCCTTTTTGTAGCTACATTTTTGTGTTTCTTAATTTGTTGGTTTGCTATTGGTTATATGACAACAGACCCTATTAATGAAGATAGCAACCATCGTTTCTTTGCAGAATTTGTTCTTTTCAGTTTAGGGATGTTTGGTATGGTTCTTGCAGATAACTTCCTTTGGTTGTTTATTTTCTGGGAAATTATGGGATTATGTTCTTATCTCTTAATCGGCTTCTATTACTGGAAAGATAGTGCCGCTTATGCAGCAAAGAAAGCCTTCCTAACCACTAGAGTTGGCGATGTATTCTTGATGGTAGGTCTTCTAATTTTGTATGATATCTATGGTTCACTTGATTTTGCTGTAGTATTTGATGATCCCTCAACTGGAGTTGGTGGTGTCGCTGTAGAATCAGGACAATTATTCTGGGCTTTAATGATGTTATTTATCGGTGCTGTTGGAAAGAGTGCACAGTTCCCGCTGCATGTTTGGTTACCTGATGCGATGGAAGGACCAACACCAGTATCAGCTCTAATTCATGCTGCTACAATGGTTAATGCAGGTTTATATCTGGTTGCTAGATTAATGCCATTCGTTGATGTTCATCATCATGGAGTATCCGGTCTCGAAGACTTTGGTTTAATTGTGGCTTGGATTGGAGGTATAACAGCATTCATGGCGGCATCAATAGCCTTTGTTCAGAATGACATAAAGAAAGTTCTTGCTTATTCTACAATGTCTCAACTTGCATACATATTCACAGGTTTAGGATCAGCACTTTACTTCCTGAATACCGGAGATCACCATGCAGGTTATTTTGTTCTCGGCGCCTCTTTATTCCATTTATTTAATCACGCAATGGCAAAAGGAATGTTGTTCATGGCTAGTGGTTCAGTAATCCATGAAGTACATCATGCTCATGATCATTTACATCATGGCTCTGAACATGGAAATCATGACTTTGACCCTCAAGATATGCGTAATATGGGTGGCCTAGCCTCCAAAATGCCAGTTACATCAACTGCTATGATGTTTGGCTCAATGTCAATTATTGGTATACCATTAATTGGTGGTTTTTGGTCAAAAGAAGGTATAATTGCAGAAACATGGATGGCATATTTCCACGGCGAAACTATGATGCTTGGCCCCGCTTTACTAATACTTGCGACTGCTGGAATGACAGGTTTCTACATGTCTAGAATGTGGTTCATGACATTTGCAGGACAACCTAAGAGTGATGTAGTAGATCATATACATGAAGGGACTCCTTGGATAAAAGAACCACTACTTATTCTTACTATAATTACGGCAGTGGGTGGGTTTGCTTTGGCAACATTAGGTATTGTTGATTTCTTATCTAACGAGGCTCACCATTTATCTCTTCACGGACATTCTCTCCAAGAACAAATTATACATGAACTAGAACATGCATTCTTACCTGAAGACCAAAACTTGCGGATGGTTGGTTGGACTACAATTTTACTATCATTTATCATAGGGCCAATCATGGCTGCGAGAGTCCATGGAGGTCAATTAAAAGAAGGCGAAGAAGCTAACTTCTTTGTTAGTTGGTTAGTCAAACTTTCAGGCAAGTTTGGGACTCAAGATGTTACTTGGTTATCGGAATCTCAATTGGCTGAGGCATTAGATAAAAGACTGTATTTTGATGATTTCTATGAAGGTATTATTTCTCGTACAGTTATTCCATTTTCAGAATTCTCAGCTTGGTTTGATAAAAATGTCATTGATGGAATTATCAAGCAAGTCGAATCAAATTCTGTTTTAGGTTCTATTCAAATTCGTAAAATCACTACTGGCAGTGCACGTGATTATATCTTAATGGCTGCCGTTGGCACTTTGTGTATATTTTTACTTTTAGTGGGGGTGAATAATTGAACGATCCATTGACAATTCTGACTCTCACTCCTCTTGGAGTAGGTTTGCTTCTTTTGATATTACCACAATTATTACCAAAGGCTACTGCTGACAGCCTTCGTAAAGTTTCCAGAAACATTAGTTTTGGTGTTTCAATGGGATTGTTTGTATTTGCAACATATTTGGCTTTCGAGAACTTTGGTGGTATTGATTGGCTTAATATTAATATGGGCGAATATCAACTAATGAATGATGAACCAATTACTCTCATTTCATCAATTGGCGTTTCATGGATAGTTGGTGTAGATGCTCTTTCTTTACCTATGGTTTGGCTTACTGCTTTACTAATTCCACTTTCAATGTTAGTAGAATGGGACGCAAAGGAAGGGCATATCTTCCATCCATTAATCTTAGTAATGGAAGGAGCTTTATTGGGTGTTTTCGTCGCTTTAGACTTATTTGTATTCTATGTATTCTGGGAGATGACCCTGATACCTATGTTTTTCTTGATATTAGTTTGGGGTGGTGATGATAGAAGATATGCATCTATGAAATTCTTCATCTATACATTTACAGCAAGTGTAGTGATGCTTATTGGTATACTCATTATGTATTTCCATACCGGTGATATATCGGGAGTATCAGGATCAATCACCGGCCATCACTTCAATCTTCTAGAAATGAATACTGATATGATTCATTCCGAGGGGCTCAGACACCTCGTATGGCTTCTTTTGTTAATTGGATTTGCTACTAAGATGCCTAGTGTTCCTGTCCATACTTGGCTACCAGATGCTCACGTACAAGCTCCTACAGCCGGTTCAATGTTATTAGCTGGCGTTATGTTGAAAATGGGTGCATACGGTTTCCTACGAGTTGCAGTATCTTTATTCCCTGAATCAACAGTTGTATTTGTGCCTATATTGGTAATTCTTGGAATGGCTAGTTTAGTTTATGGTGCCTGGGTTTGTATGGGGCAAACCAATCTTAAGAGAATGGTAGCTTATTCCTCGGTATCTCACATGGGTCTGATATTTTTGGGGATTGCAACTATGCAACCATTAGGAATCGCTGGAGCATTATTTATGATGTTTGCACATGGTATAATCAGTCCTCTGCTATTCGCTGTGGCGGGCGCTTTCAAACATCATTATCACACTCTTGAAATTGGTTCTATGAGAGGTATTGCTCATCATTCCCCATATCTAGCCGCTCACATGATGCTTGGATGGATGGGAAGTCTTGGTCTACCTTTACTAGCGGGTTTCGTTGCTGAAGTTGCAATACTGATCGCTTTCTGGATGACTTTCGGTTGGCTTGTACTTCTACCAGCATTGACATTGATTATTACAGCAGTATATTATCTCAATTCCATGCAAAAGACAATTTTCGAATCAAATGACAGATATCATGGTATTCTTCCAGAATCATTACATGGTGAAGAACCTAGAGATATAACTTGGCATGAGAATACAAGTATGTTCATTCTCGGTATTCTTACTGTCTTGTTCGGTATTTTCCCATTCATTTTCTTTGACATGATGTCTGATTGGTCTACAGGTTTTATTCAGGACATTTTACTTCAAGAGATAATTAATGAAGGGGTGAGGCCATGAATTTACCAATAGATACAGGTGAAGCGGAATTAATTATTCCAGAATTAATAATGCTGTTAGGTCTTATTACAATAATATTAATTCCTAATTTTGGCGATGCTACTTTTAGAGTACCATTAACAAGATTCCATGTTCCAGTGTTGATTGGTGGTAACCGTTTCAAGAGAACCAGTAATCCAAAATTACCTAATCAGATTTCATTACTTGTATTCTCATCCGCCCTCTTCTTTGGATTAATGCAAACTTCATTTGGTGCAGTAGGTGACACTCTAGAAGTAAGTGCATTCAGTCGTCTTTTCACACTTATATTCACTGCTGCTTTACTTCTTGCAACTATTGCTACAACTCATCGGATTCCGGCTAGAGCCAATTTGAGAGCACCTTCTGAAAAGGACTCTGAGTCGGTTGCTTCAAAGAAGATTGATGCACTAATAGATAATCGTCGTCAAGTCGATTTCCATATTATTCTCATAATGGTCGGTCTTGGTATGAGTTTAATGTCCATGGCTACTCATTTATTCATGCTTTTTGTTTGCATTGAATTAGCATCATTGTCTTCTTATATCCTTGTTGCTTTCCATAAGGAAACTAAAGTTGGTGGCGAAGCTGGTATGAAATATTTCATTGTCGGTTCGGTTGCATCAGCAGTAGGAATATATGGAATGTCTATGCTCTATTTATGGAGCGGTGATCTTTCTTTAGATGCACTTTCAGCAAAATGGGTTGAATCCGACACCATTGATCCTATTGCAGGAATAGCAGTTGGTTTGATGTTGGTTGCATTTGGTTTCAAAGTAGGTGCTGCGCCTTTCCATCTTGCCGCCCCTGATGCTTACTCTGGTGCCTCTTCTCCGGTTGCTGGATTGTTAGCAACAGCCTCTAAGGCCATGGGCTTTGTTGCTCTATTACGAATTCTAATCACGGTTACTATGCCTGAATCTGGAGAGGCATTTTGGTTTAGCACAATTTCAGTTATCGCTGTAGTGACTATGACATGGGGTAATTTTGCCGCTTTGACAAGCACCAATCCAAAACGTATACTTGCTTATTCTAGTGTTTCACATGCAGGTTATATGTTAGCAGGTTTAGCAGCAGTTGGTAGTGGTCTAGCCTCAGAAGAAGCAACAAAACTTGTCTTGACAGCAATATGTTTCCATCTTGCAGTTCTAGTTATCTTCAAATTTGGAGCGTTCCTTGTTCTTTCACTTCTTGAAACAGAAGGACGCAGTCATAGACTCGAGGATCTTTATGGATTAGGCAGAAGAGAACCATTGGTTGCAGGTTCTATGTTTTTGTTTATGTTATCATTAGCAGGTGTTCCTCCATTATCTGGATTTTTATCCAAATTTTTGATGATAAATGGAATTGTGAATATATCTGCAGGAACCGGTGCCTCTGATTCCTCTTCAGTTCTAGAATGGCTATTTTCTGTTGAACCAGTATTCTGGCTAGCGTTTGCTATAGTACTGAATTCTGCCCTTTCGATGTTTTATTACTTGCGAATCGGACTGGTAATGTTCTTTGAAGAACCTGAAAATATGAAGCCTATGAAAGACGCATTTAGCTTGCGTATTGCCATAGTTGTTTGTGCCCTATTAACTCTGATGATTGGTATCGGACCTCTTAGTGACTCGTTATTACAAATGGTCACAGAATCTATTGATTCTTTTATTTCTAACTGAGTTAAGAGGCTCAACTTCACATAGGTGACTCTAGACCGAGGGGCATGGCTCGTAGAGAGGAGAAGGTTGATGCTGAGCTTTTAGCTAGGCTAGAATCTGGTAGCGGTGACAAAATCCGTGTTCAATTACCTAATCGCAAAATAAACGAAATGTTTGCCATTGCTGATCAAATACTTGGTGGAAGAAGAGTTAGAGCGGTTTGTGAAGATGGAGACAGTCGTCTTGCACGTATTCCCGGTAAGATGCGTAGACGTCAGTGGGTTAGAGAAGGAGATCTCATCATAATCCAACCATGGGACTTTCAAGATGAAAAAGCGAATGTGACTTTGAGGTATACCAAAACTCAATCTCTGTATTTATCTAGGAAAGGAGTTCTTCCAGAAATTGTTGATTTATTTGGAATGTCTGAAGATATTTCAGAAGTTTCTGAAGTTTCTGAATCTGAAGAAATAGATGAAGGGTCATCAGAAGATGAAGAGGAAATTGTAGTAGATGAAGAACCAGTAGAAGTTGAAACAACATCTATTGAAGACGATATAGATTCTTTCTTTGGGTGAAATAATGTCAGACTCAGAAGATTGGGATTTACCCGATCTAGATTCTTTAATGCGTGGTGAGAAGAAACATGCATGGTTATCAGAACCAAGATTTGAGAAAATGTTTTCAGATATTGAAGATGGACTTCAGGGGGTATTAGGGAAAGGAACTTATGATTGGGTTGATAGAAGAGTATTTGACGCAGTTTTTGACAAATCGACTTTAATGTCATTGCATAAACTCATGCAAAAGGGAGATATAGAAACTGTCGATTACCCAATTGCTAGAGGTAAAGAAGCTCATGTATTTCATGCAACTTCAAATCATGGACCAGTAGCGGTCAAGATATTTCATACAACTAATGCAGTATTCAAAGGATTGGCCAAATATATTGATGGCGACCCTAGATTCGGTGGCCTCTCTAGAAGACATAGAGAATTAGTCAATATTTGGGTGAGAAAAGAATTTAGAAACTTGAAGAGACTTAGAAAATATGGGCTCAGAGTTCCAAGGCCAATTTCTAATCTCAAAAATGTGTTAATTATGGAATACTTGGGAGACGAGGAAGGAGTTAGTCCTAGATTGAAAGATATCATTATTGATGAGCCGTATGAGGTATTCAATGATTTACTTGAGTTTTTAGCAATAAGTTGGCAAACTGCAGAATTAGTACATGCTGATTTTTCAGAATATAATATTTTGTGGAAAAAAGGTGAACCTTGGGTAATAGATGTTGGGCAAAGTGTAACAAAGCAACACCCACGGTCAGAGGAATTTCTTGTTAGAGATGTCACGAGATTGGTTCAATGGATTAATAGACAGGGATATAATGAGGATTTAGGAGAAAGTTTACTCAGAGTTTTGGAAGATCCTGTACCTACATTACCTTCGCTTTCAGGCGGAGATTAAAACATGAAGACTATTCGCCTAAATCATGGAGCACTTAGCTCGAATCCCAAAAGATCGCATAGCGGTGCTCATTGGAAAGCGTGGTTCCACTAGGAAAATGATTGAAAAGGCATGTGGAGCTTCACTATATATTGAATCAAATTCAGGTGATGTTAGTGTTACTTGGCCAGAAGGAGAAGTAGTTGACCCAGTTATTAGGATGAAGCTTCCTGATGTAATATTTGCAATAGGTAGAGGCCTTGCTCCTAAAAGAGCAGTTCAACTAATAGATGATGAAATGTTTCTAAGAATATATGATATTCGAGAATGGGTAGGACGACAACCCAATCAAACTAGAAGAATGAGAAGTAGGCTAATTGGGACAAATGGCCGAATTAGAAGTCTAATTGAAGAACTGACTGGAACTGAAATGGCAATTTATGGTTCTACGGTATTAGTGATTGGCACGCAAGAGTCGCTTGCTTTGGCAACACCTGCTATTGAAGGCATATTACAGGGTTCTGAACATGGAACAGTTCTATTTGGTCTTGAACAAGATCGTAAACGTCACAGAATTCGTTCTTATAGTTTAGAGACTTATGAGGAAAAACAAGTTACAGATTCTTCTACTTTCGAAACCTTAGTTCCGAGTTTGGCTGATGCAAGACGTCGAAGAGAGAGGCGCTTCACCAATTCTCCAGTTGAACCATTAGATGAAAATGTCGTATCTGACATGATGGAACTTGCAGAAGATGAGAAAATCGTCTACGAAGAAGAGTAATTTTCTCTAATTACAAATGCGTTATACCTAAGCGATAAGTCTGTCTGCGAGAGGTATGTCTAATCTACTCGAGGAGATGGAAGATTACGAGCGATGGTCAACAAACTTTCTGTTTTGTGTTGGTTTTTTACTTTTTTTCGGCTTATCACTTGAACAAATGAATGTCGATAATATTCTTACGGATTCAATTTATCAATATTATTTAGATCCTATAACTGGTGAAGCCACTGGTGATTCAGGATATAATGTTGTTAATACAGCCACCTATGCTATTGTCTTAGGGATGTTTGTTATTTCCTTATCAGCTTGGTTACGTAGACTTGGAATTGATGGCAGTGATAAAACAATTATTGCTCTTTTCCCTTTTGTTTTATGGGCCTCAACTGGAGAAATAGTTGAAGATGCACAAATGTTCAGTACCTCTCTTTCTTCATATTTCGTAAGTCCGGGAATCCATTTCCAAGCAGCACTTTGGGTTATTATTTCTGGTGCATTTGGTTATTCTATATCTCGTAATCCTAAAATCAATAAAGATTTGGAAGATGAGATAATCGATTTTATTGCAGGATGTCTAATTTTATGTCAATTTGTATTATATGCTCACTCAATTTCTGTAGGTGTTGAAAGCGATATTGAACTAACTATGTTAGTAATATTTGGCATTGTAGCTGTGTTTTTACCTCTATTTTTACGAGATTCTCTGAATCATTTTACCACTATCCAACGTTCTGTCTATCTTACAGGTTTTGGTGGAACAATAATATTTCTAGGAGCTATTTGTTCTTATGCATTAAGTGTTGATTCTTCTCAATTGACATTGTGGCCATTGATATTTGTTATTGGTTTACCTGCTTTATTATCTTGGCAGATGTACAATTATGGCAAAGAATCGATGCAACTTCTTGGTTCTCATAATATGATTTCTGGTGTCTTACCAATAGGGATGACTGAGGATCAATATTTTGAATCTGATTCTCCAGAAAAGGATATGATGGAAGAACTCAGATCCAAAGCAGCATTCGCATCTCCTGTAGTATTTCTTGCAGTAGCCGGACAGATTCTTGATGGAATTGCTACAGCTATTGGACTAGAATATCTTGGTTATAGTGAAAAACATGTGCTTTCAGACAAGGTAATCCAGTTCTTTGGTAACGCTTTTGGTTTTACATTCATTAAAATTGGATTGGCCGGTCTAATTCTATATTTTTTCACAATAGCTAATTTTGAACATCGACAGAAGCATCTTCGCCTACTCATAGGTTTAGCAATGATGGTTGTTGGAATGGCTCCTGGATTACGAGATGTTGGTAGAGCGGCACTTGGTGTGTAAAATATGAGTAATTCATGAATATTAATCCATTCAATTGAAAGTTCGAATGCACTCTGGAGAGTTGAAAGATATGGATAGGCTACCAACTCGAGTCGACCGAAGTTCCGAAGATTTCGTTCGTAGGAGAGAATTTAATGTCAATTTAATTGATGATTTAAAGAAAAGAATCGAGGAAGTTAAACAGGGCGGTGGAGAGAAATATGTCGCACGTCATCGTGGTCGAGGTAAGATGCTTGCACGAGAGCGTATCATCGAAATATGTGATCCTGGCACACCTTTCTTAGAATTATCAACACTAGCAGCAAATGGACTTTATGATTCACGTGCTCATTCCGCAGGAATAATTACTGGTATTGGGGTTGTGCATGGTAAAGAATGTTTATTTGTAGCAAATGATGCTACTGTAAAGGGCGGTTCATATTATCCAATGACTGTTAAGAAACATATTCGTGCTCAAGAAATTGCAGATGAGAATAATCTAACTTGTATTTATCTTGTTGATAGTGGAGGTGCATTTCTTCCAATGCAGGATGAAGTTTTCCCAGATAAAGGGCATTTTGGAAGAATATTCAGAAATCAGGCCATATTATCTAGTAAAGGAATATCTCAGGTTGCTGCAGTATTAGGAAGTTGTACAGCAGGTGGTGCATATATCCCTGCCATGTCTGATGAATCTATAATAGTCAAAGGAAATGGTACAATATTCTTAGCAGGTCCCCCTTTAGTTAAATCTGCTACTGGAGAGGTTGTTTCTGCCGAGGACTTGGGTGGTGCCGAATTACATACACGAGAATCAGGCGTCGCGGATCATTTTGCTGAAGATGAACCAGAAGCTCTTCGTATGGTTCGTAATGTTGTCGAGAATCTAAATATCAATCCGAAGCAACGACTAGATGTTGAGATTGCAGAAGAACCGCATCACGATATCGAAGATCTGATGGGGATAATTCCTGACGATAATCGTACGCCTTACGATGTTAGAGAAGTAATTTCTCGAATTGTAGACGGCAGTCGTTTCCACGAATTTAAGCAAAAGTATGGAAATACATTAGTTTGTGGTTTTGCTAGAATACATGGTTACCCTGTTGGAATAGTAGCGAATAATGGTATATTATTTTCAGAATCTTCTCTGAAAGGGGCTCATTTTGTTGAACTTTGTGGACAGCGAGGAATTCCTCTAGTATTCTTGCAGAACATTACTGGATTTATGGTAGGGAGAGATGCTGAATCAGGGGGAATCGCAAAAGATGGAGCTAAGTTAGTGACAGCAGTTTCCTGTGTCCCTGTTCCTAAATTTACTGTGATAATTGGGGGTTCTCATGGTGCTGGAAATTATGGTATGTGTGGTAGAGCTTATGATCCTAGATTTGTTTTCATGTGGCCTAATTCTAGAATTTCAGTTATGGGCGGCCCTCAAGCTGCTGATGTTTTAGCTACAGTCAAGCAAGATCAGAGAGAACGTGAAAATCTTTCACCAATGAGTGACTTTGAACTTGATAATTTAAGAAAACCAATCCTTGAGAAATATGAAACTGAAGGTTCTCCTTATTATTCAACAGCTAGACTATGGGATGATGGCGTTATTGATCCTAGGGATACACGTGATATCCTTGGTTTATGCATTTCTGCAAGTTTAAATGCCCCATTCCCAGAACAGAAATATGGCGTATTTAGGATGTGAGGTGAAAATATGAGTACTAATAAAATGAGTGATAAGTTACCAGAAAGCAAATTATGCAATCTTGATATTGATGGAAATGTGGCTCGCATACATCTTAATCGTAGTGATGTATTCAATGCCCTAAACGTCAAATTAATCAAAGAATTAATTGATATTATTCAATGGACCGCTGAACGTAGTGTTTCTACGAATTCCTCTTTGAGAGATTCTGAGAATTCTGAATATCTTAGGGTTGTTATCCTTACCGGTGAAGGAAAACATTTCTGTGCGGGCGCGGATATCAATATGATGAGAGAAGCAGGTTCTCTTTCAGCTGAAGAGAATAGAATTGACTCAGAAAGATTAGATCAATTATTCTTTAGTCTATGGTCTCACCCATGTTTCACTATTGGTTGCATTCAAGGTGTGGCATTAGGTGGTGGTGCTGGTTTAGTTTCTTGTCTTGACTATGTTATAGCTGAACCAAGAACAAGGATTGCTTTATCTGAAGCAAAATTAGGAATTTTACCCGCAGTTATTGGACCATACGTGTATAGAAAAATCGGCAGTTCTAATTTTCGCCGTTTGTCAATGATGGCTAGCAAAATTAACTCAGATGAAGCAATGAAGATAGGACTGATTAATTCTGTAGTTGATTCCACTGATAAATTTTCAGAATCTTCATCAGAAATAATTTCAGAAGTACTTTCTACCGGTCCAATGGCAGTTACTGAGGCAAAAAGATTAACATTGGTTTTTGATAGATGGGAAGGCAGTGACAAGGAATTAAGAGAATGGACCTTAGATAAAACGAGTCAAATGAGAGGTTCTGAAGAAGGACAAGAAGGTCTTTCTTCATTTTTAGAAGGACGCAAACCAAACTGGTCCACTGAATAAGAAAAGTGAGGTCTGACAATGTTTCCTGATTGGATGAATGAAGCCCCCAGTCCTTTTGATTCGGTTTTGGTTGCCAATCGAGGAGAAATTGCAGTTAGAATATTGAAAGCAGCCAAAGAATCAGGATTAAGAGGAATTGCAGTATTTTCAGATCCAGATGCAGATTCATTACATGTAGAAATAGCAGATGAGGCTATTCACTTGCAAGGTAGTAGTTTATCTGAAACATATCTCAATATAGATGCAATAATTTCGGCAGCTCGAGAATCAGGGGCTCAAGCAATTCATCCAGGATATGGTTTTTTATCAGAAAGGGCAGACTTTGCTAAAGCTGTACAAGAATCAGAAATAGTTTGGATAGGTCCCTCTCCCGCATCAATTCAAACAATGGGTGACAAGATATCTGCTCGTCGAAGAATGATAGAGTCTAATGTACCTATTATTCCTGGTGAAGAACTTGCCATTGAGTACGGGACTAATCCTCTTGGCGTTCTAGCATCATCTGCAGCTAGAGTTGGTTATCCGTTATTGGTTAAAGCAAGTGCTGGCGGTGGTGGTAAGGGTATGCGTGCAGTACACGAGCCAAAGATGCTACGAACTGAATATGAAGCAGCCGCTCGTGAAGCTTCAGCAGCATTTGGTGATGGAACAGTCTATGTTGAAAGACTTTTGACAGGCTCTCGACATGTTGAGATTCAAGTTCTTTGCGATAAATATGGCAATTCAGTCCATTTAAACGAGAGGGATTGCTCTTTACAACGTCGTCACCAGAAAGTAATCGAAGAAGCTCCTTCTCCTGCGGTTAATTCAGAAATCAGAGATGCTATGGGGACTGCAGCAATACGAGCAGCAAAGGCTGTGAATTACGAGGGAGCAGGAACTGTTGAATTTCTCTTGACACCTAAAGGTGAGTTTTATTTTCTTGAAATGAACACTCGATTGCAAGTCGAGCATCCCGTTACTGAATTAATCACTGGAATCGATTTGGTTCAGAAGCAATTTGAAGTTGCTGCTGGCCTTCCTTTAGAAATATCTCAGAATAATATTGGAATAACAGGGCATTCAATTGAGGCTAGAATTTATGCAGAAGATGTAAGCAAAGGTTTCCTTCCTGCAATTGGAAAACTAGCTATGTGGAAACCCCCCTCCAATCCAGGAGTTAGGTTAGATTCTGGTTTCAGAGAAGGAGATGAAGTTACTATCGATTTTGATCCTATGTTAGCAAAATTAATTGTTCATGCACCAACTAGGTCTGCTGCATTAAGAAGACTTGATTCAGCTTTATCTGAATTTGTTGTGCTTGGTGTAACTACCAATATCGGATTTTTGCGAGACATTGCTCTCAGCGAGGCCTTTTCTGAGGGCCTAGTAACTACCGATTTTCTAGATAACATTTCTTTAGATAAATTTCTAGAGCCGAAAATTGATGACTCAGTTTTAATTTCTATTTCTGCAGCTTCTAGTCGTCTTGGGCTTGGTCGTAATTCGTCTTCCGAGAATCTTGATAATTTTGTTGATGAATATAGTGGCCACTCAGATGACCCATTTAGGACTTTGAAGAGGTCGTTCCCTTAGGTGATTTTATGGAATGGAGTTTAGATAATTCAGGTTCCAAATATGCTGCTTCATTTTCAGATGAAGATGGCAAATTAATATTATCAAAATTAGTTGGTGATAGTATTGAGAAACCAATACCTCATATTTCCATAAGTCGAGATGAGCAACCTAGGAGGATTATTGTTGAGTTAGATGGAGTCAGTAGTTTCGCTTATGTTGTACGTTCTAATGATCAGTGGTGGATTCATTTTCAAGGAAGAATTTTTGTTGTAAATATGCATGAACCTGGTAGTAAGGACTCCTCTCTATCTGAAGGAAGTCTTAGCGCACCGATGCCGGGAACCATACTTGATGTATTAGTTAAGGCAGGTCAGAGGGTTAGGAAGGGACAAACATTGTTAGTAATGGAAGCAATGAAAATGGAGCATAGGATTCAGGCACCAAAGGCTGGAGAAGTCGCAATAGTCCATTTTGAGAAAGGGGACAGGGTTGATATGGGTCAGAATCTTGTCGAGATTATTGAATAAACCTAAAATCATATTAATTATTTATTTTAGATACTTATTATGCAGGGAATGACTTAATTAATCCCTACATCTTGGTATAATTATGGAGATAGGAATCACAATACTAGCCGCGCTCATGGGTCTTAGTTTGGCATCAGCATCAGGCTTCCGAGTATTCTTGCCTCCTTTTCTTCTATCTTTAGCAGTTAGAACTGATACATTTGTAGGAAAAATAAATTTGGATTTATCTGATACAGAGTTTGCAGTTTTTGATAGTAATGCCGCTGTTTTAATACTTGGAATAGCTTGCCTTGCCGAATTTGGTGCATATTATGTTCCTTGGCTAGATAATCTTCTCGATAGTATAGCCTCACCAGCAGCAGTTTTATCTGGTATTGGAATGACTTCGGTAGTTCTTGTGGGCAGCGATCCAATAGTTCAATGGTCGTTTGCGATAATAGCTGGAGGAGGTTCAGCAGGAATTATCCAAGCAACTACTGTAGCAATACGTGGTCTGTCATCAACATTAACTTTAGGATTTGGCAACTCTTTTGTTGCATCCGGAGAAAACATAGCTAGTATTGTTCTGACATTGGCTGCATTAATTGCACCTCTATTTGCAGCAATATTTGCAATTATAATAATTATTCTTTTAGTTCGTAGAGTAACAAAAAGTAACAAAGATAAATCAGACTAGTGGTTCTAAGAATTCTTGTCCACCCATATATGGTTGTAGAACTTTAGGTATCATTATTTTACCTTCTTGAGTCTGATTTTGTTCTAAAATTGCAACTAAGGCTCTACTTGTTGCAACTGCAGTAGAATTTAGTGTATGGACTGCAGCGTTTCCATCCGATGTTCTATACCTCATTTTAAGGCGATTAGCTTGATAATCAGTACAATTTGAACAAGATACGACTTCTTTGTAATCTCCAACACCAGGTAGCCATGCCTCTAAGTCGTATTTCTTTGAAGCAACTGTTCCCATGTCTCCAGTGCAAATATTTACAACTCTGTAATGTAAATCCAGACTATCCCATAGTTCTGTTGCATTGGCAAGTAGATCCTCATGATGAGACCAAGAATCTTCAGGGTTACAAATTATTATTTGCTCTATCTTAGTAAATTGGTGAACTCTCCAAATTCCTCTATCAGATAGTCCATGTGCACCAACTTCTCTTCGAAAACATTGTGAAACACCTACAAGTTTTATTGGGAGTTCAGAAGGCTCAATTATCTCATTCATTCTCATTGCAGTTAATGGGTGTTCACTTGTAGCAATAAGATAGAACTTATCAGGTTCGATACCGTACATTACTGTTTCAAAGTCTGCTAGATCAGTAACACCCTCGTAAGCTTCTCTATTCATCATAAGTGGTGGTTGTACGAGAGTATAATTTTTCTTCATAAGAAAATTAGCCGTATAGCTTTGAAGAGCCATTTCTAGGCGTGCTAAGTCTCCTTGAAGGAAATAAAATCTACTTCCAGTTATTTTTGCAGCTCTTGCTAAATCAACCCAGCCATTCATTTCGATTATATCATTATGATTTTTTGGCTCAAAATTTAATTCTATCTTTTTACCATGTAAACTGTGTAGAGTATTCTTTTGATCATCCTCTCCGACTGGAACACTTTCATGAAGAACATTCGGTACTCGCATTCTAATCAAGTCTCTTTCTTTCAGATAATCATCTGATTGGGCAGTCAATTTCTCAATCTTATCTCCCAGACTCGCAACTTCAGTCATAATTTTCTCTACGCTCTCAGAATCACCAGCTTTCTTTGCTGCTGCAATTCCTCTCGCTGCCTCATTTCTTGATTTACGCAGTTGATCCGCCTCGTACCTTGCTTGCTTCCATTCGTTATCTAGTCTGATCACTTCTTCTATGTTATCATGAGGAATTTTTCTTTTATCATGATCCTTCCGTAAAACCTCGGATTTTTCACGAAACATACTCATGTCTAGCATAACTATCAACTCTAGGGCAAGTCAATCTTCTTTCAATGAATCGGGGTTTTAGGTTCAGAACAGTGTGATTTGTTGAATTAACTCTGAAGGGCCGTATACAATAAATCCTGTAATCAGATAGCCCAAAATTGAACCACCATTAAGTAAAGGTAATCCTGCTTGGGGCTTTCCTTTTGCAACTTGAGTCATAAGCCCTAGATATCCTAGCAAACCCCCTGCTAAGGTCCCTAGTCCTACTAATAGAGGGTCTAGATGAATCCAACCAAAGAATGATGTTAGAGGTAGAGAACCTAAAACTACACCAGTTTCGGGTAAGAAAGTTATTGTTGAAATTACTAACATACCTGGGAATATAACATCACCAAGCCCCATGAATAATGCATCCCTTCCTCCTTTCTCTACTTTGATTGGTTTGATTTTAGGGTCATCCCAATCTTCTTGTGTCGGTTTTTCAATTGTTTTTTCCATCACTCCCTCCTGTTCATCTAAGAAAGAATAACCTTTTTCTTTGGGAGCGACCAACAATATTGGTAATTTCAAATCAATCATTGTATCTGCTAGTTCTAGCATATGCTTACTTCCATTTACCGCCCAATGGTCGTATATGGCAGCACAAATCATGAAAATAATTATCAGAGTTGGTACAAAACTAATTCCAATCATTGTTATTACCCCTGACCCTACCAAAACGCCAACAAAGTTTACAATATACCATTCGGGAAATCTCCATAATGTAATCATTAATAATAGGTTCAGAACAAGAGCAATAATCGCGACATTCTCTTGAGTTCCTAAAGTAATTTGCATGATTAGTGCAATATATGGTGCAACTACATAGAATAATGAGAAATAAAGGGAAAACATTACAAAAATCTTAATGAACATCTCAAAATTTTTCCTAGCAAGCCATATTATAACAAATGTAAAGATGCCAATAAGAACTAATTCTAAGAGTATATATCCGCCTTGTGTAGTCCCTTCTTCACCAAAGGCTCTTGCTTGGGGCATGTCCCAAACAGGTTGTATTGTTATACCTAATAATATGGTAGTTAGGAACATCCCAGCCATACTAGTCATTGACTTCCACTGGTTTCGCATGGCTTCAATTGTCTCGTTCACTTTCACTCCCCAACCCCCACGAAGTTCAAAGACCATATCACTTTGACTAATACAAGTGTGTAGTTGGACTAGCGGGTGATTGTTGTTTGGATATCAGAAAATGGCTAGAAGAGAGACAACTTCTAGGTGTTAAGTTGGGTCTTGAAAACTGCAAAGAAATGTTAGAAAGATTAGATAATCCTCATTTAAATTTCCCCTCAATTCATGTTGCAGGAACCAATGGCAAAGGATCTCTTTGTGTTCAATTATCTGCTATAGCTAGAGCCAACAATCTAGAAGTTGGTCTCTTTACATCGCCTCATCTTATTAGAGTGGAAGAAAGAATTAGAATAAATGGAATACCTATAACACCGGATGACTTTGATAAATATTTGAATTTAGTAAGAGATGCCTCCCTTATCCATCCAATTTGTAACCCTACTTTCTTTGAAGTAACCTTTCTACTTGCTATGCTTGCATTTAGAGAAAATAATGTTGATAGAGCAATAATCGAAACTGGGTTAGGCGGTCGTCTTGACTCGACTCGCTTAGTTGATGCTGACTTATGTGTGATTACTACTATTTCTAAAGATCATACTGAATTTTTAGGTGAAACATTGGAAGAAATAGCTATTGAGAAGGCGGGTATTCATCGTCCGGGTATTCCTCTTTTAATCACAAAAAGTAATGACCTTAATCCCTCTGTCTTTAAGGTAATTTTAGATAAGATAGGTGAAGATCTGCTGATTCATGAGGTGGATGATAATTTATCTCCGTGGAATGTCTGGACAAACTTATCTAAAGCCATAGCAAAATTACAAGGATGGGATTCTCCAATGTTGGAATGTAATTGGCCAGGGCGTTCTCCGGGATATGGTTCATCATGGTTTGAACCCTCAACAAAGATATGTGCAGCACATAATAAGGAGGGTTTTGAGTCTGAACTAGAATTAATCAGTCGCCCCTGTATACTTGTTATTGGAATTACTGAGAAAGCAAATATTTCAGAAACTCTATTTCCTCTAACTAAAGATTATTACCACAAATCTATATTTAATCAGATCATCTTCACGGAGCCTGTTTCTGGAAGAAACAGACCCGTTGATGCAGATTTATTAGAACAAACTATTTGTCATAATCAAGAAACTCCTAGTTCAGTCATAAGGAACCCTATAGATGCTATAGTAAAAGCTTCAAAGGCGGCCTTAGAAGAAGAAGTAGATTTGGTAATAATGGGGAGCGTCTATCTTGTGGGAGATATTCTCAATCATATCATTATTCGAGATAATCTTGACCTCTGGGAAGAACTGCGCGTTCACCGATAATCAAAAAGGATGACCTATGTGGATGGCTCGTACATGACCGATAAGCCAAGTGAGAAAGTTGAGTTGAGAGTAGTTCTTGAGCCACAAGATAACACCTCGAAATATATTCTAGTTGCTTTAATTTTAGTCTTGTCCGGATTATTATTTGCAATTCTTGCAAGTGGTGGAGCAGAAAGTTTACTTTCCTCAAGTGAGAAATCTTCTACTGGTAATTGTGGCGATGGAATTGATAATGATAAAGGGGGTAAAGCCGATAGAGACGATCCTGACTGCTACGCCAATCCAACAACTTTAGACGGATATGATCCAAACCGTACTGAAGCCAATAGAGATAATGACTTATGATAAGTATTAACGAGATGATATTATGAGTGATAAGTGGGATAAGCGATTTTTAGAACTGGCTAAGCATATCTCTGAGTGGTCAAAAGACCCTTCAACTAAGGTTGGATGTGTAGTGGTTGGTGAAGATCGTGAAATTCGTTCTACAGGTTTTAATGGGTTTCCCAGAGGAATTGAAGATAAAATCGAGAGACTTGAGGATCGAGATCAAAAGTATCCTATGATATGTCATGCAGAAGAAAATGCAATTATGCACGCTGCACGTATCGGAATTTCGTTAAAGGGAACTATGGCATATGTGACTTGGCCACCTTGCTCAAGATGCACCCGTTCACTTATTCAGGCCGGAGTTAGTGAGGTAGTTTATCCAGAAGACATCGAAATTCCTGAGCGTTGGGAAAAAGATTTCAAAATTGCTTCAAGTATGATGAAAGAAGCGGGAATTAATGTCCGTAGTGCTTAGTGTTTTTTTTCAGAAATTTCCGCCGCCGCCGCCGCCACCGCCGCCGCCGCCACCGCCAAATCCGCCGCCGCCGCCGCCGCCGCCACCGCTGCTGCTGCTGCTGCTTCTTCTTTCAGCCCGAGTACTTCCAGAGCTACGCCTGAACGACCTATTCATTCCTTGATAATTCCACATGTAGTTGTCATAATTATCATCTCTATAATTAGTTCTTAATCTTCTTCTCATTATAGGTAATCCTAGTATCAGTGCCATTTCATTTTTCAACTCCCCTCCTCCAAATAAAAGACCCGAAATCCCTCCTATGAAGGCTAGAATTGGAAATACAAATGCTCCAATAAATACAGTTCCAAAAAGAGCTAGACCAATATCTTCACCATTTATTGATTTAGCTTCCATTGCCCAATCCGAACTGAAATAACTCGATAATAGCATAAATGTTAGAGTCAATGAGATCATTATTGAGAATAATAACGTATAATCTGCTTTAGTCGTTCGCAAATTATAAACCTCTTTTACTACCTTTAATTCTTTTTCATATTTTTCTAGACTAATATTGACATCTTCCGTTTCCAGTTTCTCATCTAGTTTTCTAAAAGCTTTAATTTCTGAATCTTTCATATTGTCAAATACCCCATTCCATTCTTTTATGATATTAGAATTTCCTGATAAATTACCCATTATAGCCTTATTAATTATTGCTGTATTTTCTAAAGCTTCACCTTTTCTTCTTCGGAATTTGGATTTTTTAGGTAAAGAATAAACAAACAACCCGATTACAAGAAATAAGATTGTAGGCAATGATAAAAAAGGAAATAGATTAATTTTCACCCATTCATCAAATTCGAAACCATCATCATTAATCGCCTTTTCTGAATATTTAATCATATCATTAGTGGCCTGAGTCATACCACTTCCCCAATATAAACGATCTTCAATTTTCCAAGTTTGATCTTGAAGATACC